>Ga0208113_1000089_pt1 | contig 42845 bp, 42 predicted proteins | sample Knorr_S7_td_NADW_FD_185598 | JGI IMG/M metagenome (GOLD analysis project Ga0208113, IMG submission 185598) | Marine microbial communities from Southern Atlantic Ocean transect - Knorr_S7_td_NADW_ad_2505m_LV_A (SPAdes) (version 2) | ecosystem: Environmental > Aquatic > Marine > Oceanic | place...
GAGGTATTCAGCCCAGCTGCACTAACCCCCCGAGCATCCAATTAGATCTACAACACCAAGGCCCTTGTGGGCCTCTGTCCAATAGCGCATATCAATTCAAATTCGAAGGATGAGTTGTGCACGGCCACAGCGGAGGGGTTCTACCCGGTCCCATACCGAACCCGGAAGTCAAGCCCTCCTGCGTCGATTCCTGTACTGTGGCGCGAGAGCCCACGGAAACGTTCGTCGTTGTGCCACTCTCCTTCCTCCCCGCACCAATTACGATATTACTGGCGGAGCCATAGCTCAGGACAACTAGGTGGGTGGAACGGTGACGATAACAACTGGAGACATATTTGGCCACACGCAGGTCGGGGTCTACCTGTCCGTGGTGGGCGACATCCTGTTTCACCCCCGCGCGCTCGACGATGCGACTGTAGAAGAGTTGGCATCCTCCTTCGATATGGAGATGTATCCGTTCCTCGTGGGTGGCTCGTCTTTGCTCGGCAGCCTTCTTCGAGGGAACAGTAGGGGCATCGCCGTCGCAGATATCGCCACTGAGGGGGAACTCGACGAACTCACAAGCTTCTGCGATGTAGTCGTGATGGAGAGCGGCGTCAACGCCGCTGGCAATCTGATAGAGTGCAACGAGCACGGGGCGGTGGTCAGTCCGATCGTTCCTCAGAATGGCGTTGATATGATTGGCGAGGTCTTGGGCGTCGATGCAATTCGCTGCAAGGTAGCAGGCTATGACACCGTAGGCAGCATGCTGGTTGCTAACGGCAAAGGAGCCCTCGCTCACCCGGATATCTCGAAAACCGAGGCCGAGGCCATCGAGGCCACGATGAAGGTCCCGGTGATGGTTGGGACAGTGACCTTCGGCTCGCCTTACGTAGGTTCGGGGTGCGCAGCCAGTGACACGAATGCGCTGGTGGGATCGGGCTCGACGGGGCCTGAGTTGAACCGAATCGAAGACGCTCTCGGGCTAATCTAGGTGAAGCGGCTGTAGTCGATATCAGCGTTTTTGTCGATGAGTGAAGTAACCGCTGGCATGGGGTACTTCAGTCCGGTTGCGGTGTTGAACAGGACGACGGTGTCGTCCCCACCAATCATGCCCTTCTCCAGAGCGATCTTGCAAGCAGCTGCCGTTGCAGCGCCCTCCGGGCACATCAGCAACCCGTCTTCGTGCCCGATAGCTTGAACCATTCTGTGTATCTCCTCGTCGCTGACTGCAATCGCGAATCCCCCAGACTCCCGAACGGCTCGCAGTATGAGGAAGTCCCCCAAAGCGGCAGGAACTCTGATTCCCGATGCGTCGGTTTTGGCATCCTCCCAGAATTCGGCGAACTCTTCGCCCTCCTCCCAGGCCTTGACTATCGGGGCGCAGCCGGTGGACTGTACTGCGACCATTCTGGGAAGCTTGCAGTCTATCCAGCCCAATTCAGTCAGTTCAGCGAAGGCCTTCCACATCCCAATTATTCCTGTGCCTCCCCCTGTGGGGTAGAAGATGACATCCGGCAACTGCCATCCCATCTGCTCCGCCAGTTCGATCCCCATGGTCTTCTTTCCTTCAATCCGATAAGGTTCCTTGAGAGTAGATACGGCGAACCAGCCAACTTCATCCGAACCCTCGGAGATAATTCGGCCGCACTCTCCAATGAGGCCGTTAATCAGGTGGGTGTCACCGCCTTGGGCCTTCGTCTCTTGCGTGTTGATCTCAGGCGTGTTGTCCGGGCACAGGACCGTGGTCCTGATGCCTGCCCTACTGGCATAGGCAGCGAGGGCAGAACCTGCATTCCCATTGGTTGGGACAGCTAGATGGCCGATGCCGAGTTGCTTGGCCATGGAGACTGCCAGAGCCAGCCCCCTAGCCTTGAACGATCCAGTCGGCAGCCGTGACTCGTCCTTCACCAGTACCTTGCCTGGGACGGCCCCTAGGGCCTGAGCCGAGCGTTCGAGGCTTACGAGGGGCGTGACGACCTCCCCTAATGAGACTCGATCTGCGGGTTCGCCTACTGGTAGCAAGGGCGAGTACCTCCAGAATCCCGGTTCGGACGAAGACTCGATATCTTCTCTGCGAACCTCAGTACCCAGCCGGCGGAGGTCGTACCTCACCAACAGAGGCTTGCCCGCATCTGATATGGTGTGCAAACCATCCGCCTCGTAGCGCTGCCCGGTGTACGCGCATTCGAGATGGCTAACGTACGAGGCCATGCACCGACTGTTCGGGATGATTCGATGAACATACCGCAGTCAGATGGCAGTTGGGGCGACGTGATCATCGTCTTTGTTCTCTGACTTCCTGACTCTGTTCCACACCGAGGCCATCAGTTCATCGTGATGATCCTCGCAGTAGTGGAACCTGCGGTAGGCCTCTCTGAACGAATAGGCCTTGCTGCCTGTGGCGACTAGGAATCCTTCCGGCGAGAGGCGACTGATCTGAACTCCTCCCTCTTCGCATTCTGGGTAGTCACACTTCGGCATGCAAATTCCTCCGAATCACCACTATTGAACTCTCTGAACCTCCCTCGCTTTACTCAGGTGGCTCGATCACCACCAGCGGGGTATTGGCTTCGACGCTGTCTCCCGATTCGCAGTTCACCTCGGTTACTGTCCCCGAGAGGGGCGCTCGAATCTCGTTTTGCATCTTCATCGCCTCGAGTATCATCAGTACGTCGTCCTCTTTGACCTCGTCACCCACTGAGGCGTGTAACGAGACGACTTTTCCGGGGATTGTCGAGGATATGATCCCGGAGCGCTTCTTCCTGCGCCCCCCGCCAGCAGATCGCCTAGAAGGACCTGAAAGCGATTCCTCCGAGACTCGTATTGAGAAACTCCTCCCTCCGACCTCTACATTCCAGACGTCCCCGTCTCTTTCGAGGTCGACTTCGAACTCCTCACCATCGACGGTTACCTTGCGCTTCTTGCCCACTGGTTCACCTCGGAGTGCTTCTACGCGTGCGCGCGCGGAAGAGATTACGTCTACCTATCAGCACACGTCGATGGTCGCGCGACCAGGCATCTCCCCCGTCGCGAGGTGCCGAGGGACTCAGGGCCTCACCCTCGGAAGACTCCAGCAGCACAGCAACCACAGCAGCGGCCCGCAACTTCGCATCCCTGTCCGCTTTCCTGCCCATGCCTCTACCTCATAGCGGGATGTTGCCGTGCTTGCGAGCAGGGCGAATCTCCTCTTTGTCCAGCAGGGCACCCAGCGCGCGAATCAGGACAGCCCTGCTCCGGTGCGGCTGAATCACATCATCGAGGTATCCCAGCGCCGCAGCTCTGTACGGGTTGGCAAAAGTCTCCTCGTAGTCATCAACCAGCCTCTCTCGCTCTTGCTCAGGATTGCCAGCGGTCTGAATTCTCGTTCGATGGATGATCTGTACGGCCCCGTCAGCACCCATGACCGCAAGCCGGGCGGTTGGCCAAGCGATGTTGTAGTCGCCTCTGATGTGCTTGGAGGACATGACGTCGTAAGCCCCGCCGTAGGCCTTGCGGGTGATGACGGTGAGTTTGGGGACAGTAGCCTCGGCGTAGGCGTAGAGCAGTTTGGCACCGTGCCTGATGATGCCGCCCCACTCCTGGCTGGCCCCAGGGAGGAATCCCGGTACGTCGACGAAAGTCAGGATTGGTATGTTGAAGGCGTCACAGAAGCGGATGAACCGAGCGGCCTTGACCGAGGCATCGATGTCGAGGCAACCGGCAAGCACCTTCGGCTGATTGGCCACGACTCCGACGGTGTGCCCGCCCAGTCGGCCGAAGCCGACGACTATGTTGTTCGCGAATTCTGCTTGAACTTCAAGGAAGGCGCCGTCGTCGAGCACCTCTTCGATGGCAGTGACGATATCGTAAGGGTGACTGGGGTTCTCCGGCACCAGCGTGTCCAGAACATCACAGAGCCGGTCATGAGGATCAGAGGTCGGTCTGACCGGAGCCCTCTCCAGATTGTTGGAAGGCATCAGCCCTACTAACTCCCTGACAATCCCTATGGCGTCGGCGTCGTCGCTAGCGGTGAAGTGAGTCACACCAGAGCGGGTGGCGTGGGTCGAGGCCCCTCCGAGATCCTCAAAGGTCACCTCCTCATTGGTCACCGTCTTGATGACTTCTGGGCCAGTGATGAACATGTGAGCGGTCTGGTCGACCATGATAACAAAGTCGGTGATAGCTGGTGAGTACACAGCTCCACCAGCACAGGGTCCCATGATTACGGAAATCTGCGGGATGACCCCGCTGGCTCTGACGTTCCTGAAGAATATTTCAGCGTAGGAGCCGAGGCTGGCCACACCCTCCTGTATTCGGGCCCCACCGCTGTCATTCAGGCCGATGACCGGCGCACCGGTCTTCAGCGCCATGTCGAGGATCTTACAAATCTTGAGTCCGTGCATCTCACCTAGGGAGCCGCCGTAGACCGTGAAGTCCTGAGCGAAGCAGTACACCGTCCTCCCGTCTATCGTGCCATGCCCGCAGACTACCCCGTCTCCGGGAATCACGTTACGGTCCATGTCGAAATCACGGCATCTGTGCTCGACCAGTGTGTCGACTTCCATGAACGAGTCTTCATCGAGGAGTCGCTCGACTCTCTCTCTCGCAGTCATCTTCCCTTTGGCATGCTGCGCAGTGACCCGTGCTTGGCCACCACCTGTCTCCGCCCGCGTCTTTCTCCGCCGGAGATCCTCGATACGGTCATCCACGCCTGCCATGGTACACCGTGTGTTCGCAAAACCCCGCCAATGAGCATTCCCCATAGGGATGCTTGCTCTTTTCACGCCTCATCGGTTGCTTGAAGGGTCCGCACTAACTCGACTGCTTCGATGGGAATGCGCATAGTAATGGCCAAACCCGGGCTAGACGGGCACGACAGAGGCGCTAAAGTAATCGCTAGGGCGCTCAGGGACGGCGGGCATGAAGTCGTGTACACTGGGCTGCGCAAGACTCCTGAAGAAATCGTTAGAATCGTGATGGACGAAGACGCCGCCGCACTGGGCCTATCCACACTCTCAGGCGCCCATGACGTTCTCTTGCCGGCCATCTGTGAGGGACTCAGGCGAGAGGGCCTCACTGAAGTCGTTGTCTTCGCCGGAGGAATCATTCCCAGTGGGGATCACGAATCACTGCATGAGGATGGAGTCAGGGCAATTTTTGGCCCCGGCACCCGGACTACTGAGATACTGGACTTCCTAGAGGCCGCCAGACAGCGAATCGAGGGCGGCGAACCCGTGGGCGTGGGTGAGAACTCGGGATGGCGATGGGAGTGATTCCCGCCAATCTCCTTGACTCAGCTCTGACCGGCAATCGCAGGGACTTAGCGAGGATGCTGACAGTGATAGAGAACGGAGGGGCGTTCGACATCCCGGAGCAATCCTCCTGGACCCTCGGTGTCACAGGCCCACCAGGGGTCGGCAAGTCGACCCTGATAGGCAGACTGATTTCCAATTGGGTCGACAGGGGGGAGAGAATCGCCGTCCTCGCTGTCGATCCATCTTCTCCGCGCAGCGGTGGAGCGCTGCTAGCCGATAGAATGAGGATGAGCACAGCCGACTCCAATGATTCAGTCTTCGTACGTTCTCTGGCGACTAGGAACCACCCGGGAGGGTTGGCCTCCTGTCTATCTCCAATGATTGATGCTCTGGCAGCATGCGGCTGGAGCCGCATAGTCATCGAGACGGTAGGGGCGGGTCAAGCCGAGATAAGAGTCGTGGCGTTCGCTGACCGCATCTTACTGGTCGATGGCCCTGACAGAGGGGACATCGTCCAAGCGGAGAAGGCCGGAATCATGGAGCTGGCCGATATCGTGGCAATCAACAAGTCAGATCTCCCTAATTCCCAGCAGGCCGCAGACTCGGTTCGCTCGGCGCTTGAGGTAGGTGGCGATTCCAGCGTCACTGTCCACTTGGTCTCTGCTCACGACGGGAGTGGAATCATTGAGTTGCTCGATGCCATCGAATCATGTCCAGCCTCAGGTGCCAGAGACCGTCTGAGGGTTCGCGAGCGTCTTCTTTCGGCATGGGACTCCCGCTTGCTCGCACACCCGCAGCTAAACGAGGTAATCGACGCTCTCGAAACCGGAAGTATAACGCTCGATGAGGCCGTCGAAATCGTCGGATTGAGTGAGGATTAGGGGCAGTTGAGCGCATGGATGTACCAAAGACCCAGTTCGACATCGACCATGTCGAGCACTCGGTAGGTGGCCTCAGAGGGCATGCTTTCAGACGTATAACGCACGTATCCATGGCGCTGATTCCGGTAATCTACTATTCCAGAGGGGAGGAAATCGCTGGTTACTTCTCAGTCAGCCTCCCTGAGTTCGTCAGTTACGTCTTCTTCGCAATCCTAGCAATCGAAGTCGTCAGGCTGAGGTTCGGAATCGTGATAGTAGGGCAGAGGGAGTATGAGTCCAAGCAGATATCCGCCCTCGCATGGGGGGCCTTCGCCGTATGCCTCGCACTGTTGGTAACCGGAATGGAGCCCTTTACCTCCGGGGCCGGCTTCGAGGCAGGCATCTACGGCTTTCCTCTGATCTTCGGACTGACCTTCGTCGACCCCATCATGGGCGAGATAAAGCGTATCAAGCGCGACATGAAGGTGGCAATCGCTGTAGGGATGGTGACGTCCTACATTGTCTGGATAGGGTGCAGTCTCTGGCTGGGGACTCCAATGTGGGTCTGCATACTGCTTGCTCCGCTGACTGTCCTCGGCGAGTTACCTCCGGTGAAGTACATCGACGACAACGCTACGATGATTCTTTTCCCGCTCTCCGGGCTTCTGCTGCTGAGCCCGTTCCTCTGAAGGCAACATCCCGTCATCTTTACAATCCGGCTTCATGTGGACGGGTCGGTAACATGGTGGATGAGGGAAGTTCTGGCGACATAGTGGAGTCCACTCTTTCGCAAAACGTCTACGTCCTGATATGGGCCATCGCCTCACTGGTGTCCTTCGCGATATTCGTGGTATACTTCTGATTGCCCACCCATCAGGATAATGGGCAGGCAGTTTCACGCCCCTCTGTGTGCGGAATAGCAGGTATGCTAGGACATGCCGACCAGACCACGGCGTCATCGATGTCATCGTGCTTGAGCCATCGTGGTCCCGACGGTTCGGGCGGCTTCTATGAGCAGTTCGAGGGCGGCGGCGTGGCGTTCGGTCACGCTAGACTCTCCATCGTCGATATCGCAGGCTCTCCCCAGCCGATAGGCTCTGATCACGGTGCGGTCCTCATACAGAACGGAGAGATTTACAACCAAGTGGAACTCCGTTCACAGAACGCGGGCTACCCTTGGAGGACCTCCGGCGACAGTGAGGCCATACTGGCCATGCACCGCTCAGCAACAAGAACTCTAGGTGACTCTCCCGATAACCCCGCCGAGGCCCACGTCGAGTGGCTCTCGCAACTAGATGGAATCTGGGGTTTCTCACTGTGGGACCCCTCTCGGCGTGAGTTGATCCTTAGCAGAGACCCCATGGGAGTCAAGCCGCTAGTGCGCACCTTACTGCCTGATGGCACACTCCTCTTTGCCTCAGAGGTCAAGGCTTTCAGAGCTCATCCGGACTTCAGGGCTGAGCCTGATATTGACGCTCTCGCGGTCCGACTGGCATATGAGTACCCCCTAGACAGGACGACGCTATTCAAGGGCGTCACGCAAGTTTCTCAGGGTACGATCGAAACGTGGTCTCTCGATGCACAGGGCCAGGCGTCTCTCACTGGAGTCGCCCGATATTCTCGGGACATCATCGCCCCGGAGAAGGAATGGGATCCAGCGAGTCAGGCATTGACGCTTCTGGATAGCTTCCGCTCTGGACTCGAGGACCGTCTGATGTCGGACGTGCCTGTGGGAATAGTCCTTTCAGGGGGGCTGGATTCTAGCATGGTCGCTGCTCTGGCTCATCAGGCGGCAGAGAGCACCGGAAAACCTGTTCCGGAATGCTGGACTGTGGCCGGCAGCGAGGACAACCCTGACTTCAGGGCCGCCGAACTGGTCGCCCAGCACCATGAGCTAAACCATCATACTAGGATAATTCCTGAGGATGCCTTTTGGACGGATTTGCCGCAATTCACGTGGTTCGGCGAGGACCTCGATATCACCGTGCTATTCTGGCAGACACTATTCGAGGAGATGTCCCAGCATGTCTCAGTAGGCCTTTGCGGGCAGGGCGCGGACGAGTTGCACGCAGGATACTCCCGCTATCGTAATCTGGCAGGTCATGCCAGATTGATAACAGACAGGCTCTCATTGGCTCGAGGTCTAGATCCATCAAAGTTTGAGCACGGGCCCGGTCAGCCTTGGGAGGACACCGCCATCACCCCGCACTCTCATTTCGTGGACCTAACCTCGGCCTTGCAGTTCGAAATCGATCGGGGGCAACTCTCGAACTTCCAACTCAGGCTAGCAGACAGACACAGCATGGCCCATGGGCTCGAAGTCCGAGTACCGTTCCTGAGCTCGCAGCACAGGGCCGAGTCCAACAGGCTGCCGATGGACTGGAAACTATCCGCGGATTCGGAGAAGATGGCGCTGCGCGAGGCCGCGGCACTCACCAATCTCCCTGAAGAGATAGTCCAACGACCCAAATTGCCGGCGGGAACCGCGACAGCACCCGCGCTCGTAGGCTCTCTGATAGACGAGTTGACCCCCCATGCCCTTGAGTGGGCGAACGACTACGGCAGACTCTCCGATCAACTAAGGGACCAGCCTGAAATGGCAATAGGGATGCGGCTGTTCCACGCCATCCACTTCACCGACGACCCGCAGTCGAGAGCGACGAAACCTCTGATGGAACTTCTGGAGGACGTCGGTGACTGGCCTGCTTGACTACCTGATCAGCCGCTGCTCGGAATCGAATCTGTTACCTTCGTGGCAGAGCAGCCACATCTTGCTGGTTCTTCCCTCACAGCCGCTGTAGTTGCCCACTCTGCCATCGCTGCGTACGACCCGGTGGCATGGCACCAGCAGGGCCCACGGGTTGCCTGCCATCACCGAGCCGACAGCTCTGCTGGCACCGCTCGAGCCGGATGCGGATGCCAAACCCCCGTACGAGACAACCCCTCCGAATGGGGCGACTTTGGATAGGGTTCCGAGTACCTTGTCCTGGAATGCAGTGAGTCCGGAGCGATCAAGTTCTGGAAGAGGGGCAGAACGGTGTTCGAAGAATGCCCTGACCCACACCTCCGTGTCTTCGATGTGATTCTGTCCGGTCGTGTAATCGTTTTCCCGGGCATCGCTCCAGCCGAGGCTGGTCAGCCCCCTTTCACTTGCGACTGCCACCATTTTTCCGAGGGGGGTTTCAATCGCCCCGATTGAATGCACGTTCACTGCTGCTCTTCAGGGTTCATAGGTGATTCGGAGGGATGGTCTTCTGTATGTTCTTCGATATCCTCCATACCAACTATCTCGTAGTTGGAGGGGAACAAGGCAACGACCACGCCGGCGACGATACAGGCGAGTCCGAGCCAGAACGATTGTTGGACCACCATCAGCTCAAGTCCGATGACGAACAGCACTAAGCCACCTAGGTTCGACACCCATACTAGTGTCTTGAACGTTGAAAGGGAGACTCCGCTGGACCGTCCGGTCCTCTTCGGCCCGAACTCGGCGCCAAACCTGATGGGTTCCTCTTCATCCATGGTACCGCCTACCTGTCAATCATGATTATCGCATCGGTGGGACACCCTAGGGCGCATAGCCTGCAACCGGTGCACTCGTCGCGGAGTATCTTCGCCTTCCTGTTCACCTCGACATCCATGATGGGGCTAGCCATCGGAGTGTCGTAGAGTTCGATGGCGTCGTCGTCACACACTATTGTGCATTGGTCACAACCTATGCACAATTCCTCTTTGACCCATGCAACAGCATCTTCCCCTCCTTTGAGTTTAGCCTCCTCTTCGGCGCGCATTGCATTGAGGAGCTTCCTGATGCGGCTCTGCTCAGCCGCGCGCCGTGCAAGCAGGTCGGGTATCTCCGTCACGATTCACACCAAGGCTAACCCATTCTCAATGTATGCTTCCTGCCGCCACTTAGGACAAGCTGTCATGGAGTGCTAGCGGGAGTGTCTGCTTACTACGCGTTCGTAGCTACCGCCTAGAATTCACTTGTCGGGCGAGGAAGCTGACAACGTCGAGAATCTCGAAATCGTGCCGAGGATCGCCCTCGAACTTCAGGCATTCGAAGTGTGCAACGCACTTCGGGCAGGTAGTAAGCATGATGTCGGCACCAGTAGCATTTACTTCGTCGAAACGCTGCAGACGCAGGGCCCTGCTGTTCTCGTTGCAGGCCATCATGCTGGAGACTCCACAGCACAACGCGTCCTCGCCATGGTGCTCCATCTCGACCAGATCGACGCCGTCGACAGCCCGCACGAGGTCGCGTGGCTTGTCGTAGAGGTTCATCTGCCTACCGAGCCTGCAGGGATCGTGATAGGTCACGGTGACATCGTCATCGGTCGCTAGTTCCATGTCGAAACCCTTCTCGACAAGATACTCGGTAGTGTGCATGACCTTCATGTCGTCCAATTCGTAATCCAGAGCGAAGGTACGGAAGCACTCGGCACAGGAGGTAACGAGAGTGTCTATACCGCTGTCTCTAAGCTTCTTCTGGTTGTACGCCTTGAGTTTCTCGAATACCTCGGACAGTCCTTGCCACTTCTGGTCGTGGCCGCAGCACTTGAGGAAGTCACGGCCGAGGTAGGTGACATCCTCGTTCATCTCCTCGAACAGGGTGAAGGCCGCGGTCGTGGTCTCGCCGAGGTCCATCGTGCCCTCGTTGACATGGCTGAAGATCATCTCTTGGTCAATGTAGTCGACGCAACCCGGGTAGTACCCGACGTTGGAGTCTAGAGGGTAGTCCTCAACTGAGATGAATGCCTCGTCGGCATCCTCCTCTGCCTCGGCCGCGAGAAGAGCCTGTAGCAGGGTGTGAGGTATCTCCGCAGCGGGCGGGCCACCGACGATTAGGTTGCGTCGGATGTCGATGTACGAGTCGTAGTCGACCAACTGCGGGCAGGCGTTGGTGCAGGCGGTGCAAGTCAGACAGGAGTACAGGGGGACGCCGTCATCCTCGTTGTTCCAAGTGTTGTAGATGATATTCAGCTTGTCTCCAGCGGTGAACAGGCGGACCGGGCAGGCATCATCGCACAAGTCGCATCCGTAGCACTTGTTCATCTCCCACTCGTAACCTCGAGCCATGCTCCGCATGACTAGGAAGACGATAGCGCCTACTCCGAGGCACGGTATGAAAAGTGTGTAGATGAGTTTGGCATCCAATGTTTTCGGGTTTTTGTGATAAGTTGGATTCTCGATCGAGAGCACCACCAACTCCTCTAGGCTCAGACTGGATTCCGAGCGAGTCAATGCAGTGCCGTCCTCAGCCAGCATAAGTGGCTGGTACGCAACAGCAGAGAAGTCCGCGATCATTGAAACAGAGTCGTCAGCACCATTCGATGAGGATGAGAAACTCACAGTGTAACTGGCACCCGATGGCAGGTATAGGGTGGTGGATTGGCAAACACCACCCTCATTCTGCCACAGTATGCTGCCTGAGGAGTCGGTGAGTGAGATGCCCTGCGTGTGAGTGCCTGCCCCCCTAACCGTGGTTCTGAAGTTGCACCACACATCCGCAGGGACACTTGAGACACCTAGGTCCTCTACCTCAAAAGTTCTGCTCTCGCCGACCGTCAACAAAGAACCATCAGCGTTTCCAACATAGGTGATTTCCATTCCCCCGTAATTCCTTCCGGTTTCGGAATCAGCGTGTCCATTATCACCAGCGAAGTCAATCAGGACGGTTCGCGTAGGCTGGTAGATCCCCCAATTCACCCAATTCGCAGCAGCTATCAGGCACCAGTCATCCGTATCCTCGTCATTACCCAAATCATCCCACGCGGCTTGCCCCATCGTCTCGGAGTATGGTAGGCAATCGTCCTCCCATTCTGCCCAGACATTTCCTTTGCCTTGGTGCACGAGGGTGTCCGAGGGTTGTCCCCTCATGGCATCCAATTGAGAGACGTCATCCATCGCGCCTAGTCCGCCGTAGTCCCAGAAACCGTCGTCGTAGATAGGCCACGTGACCACAGAAATCAGAACCGCAGCAATCAAGGAACCAATCGCAATCTGCCTTCCCATAACGGGATTGAGCCTCGCCCCAATGGAATTGAGGGTGAACCACCTCACGCCGAAGTAGATGACGGCGAAGACGAAGATGCCAGTCAGCACCCAGGGTATGGCGTTGAACACCTCTGCCGTCCATGGGGCCTGCCTCCCGCAGAACAGAGCGCTGTGTGAATTGATCCAGCAGTAGTTGCTCAGGTCCTTGGAGTACAGTTCGAGGAAGATGTTGATCGAGAACACCGAGATGAACCAGACGTGGGCCAGATAGACCGCGCCCGCCGTGGCGAACCACGGATCCTCGACACCACGCTTCTCTCTCCCCCCGAGGAACGGGGGCAGAGCGAGAATGCCTACGGGGAAACCGGTCAGGAAGGCGCCCCACCAACCGGCGTTCCATGCTATCACGGGCGTACCGAAGAAGGCCCCTATAGGTCCAGCTGGAATCACGTACTGAGGGAGATACTCCCCCCATCTCAGGTATCCATAGGAGAACAGCACGTACCAGTCAGGGAAGACGAAGCCCGCTTGGGCGAACGGATCTGCTGCGCTGTGCAGCGGAGGGGGGATTATCCACGAGTAGAACGCGATGACTGCCATCATCGCAGCCAGTATGATACTGTCACGAAGCACCTCAGTGGGCCAGAAGGAGTGTCCGACGAACACCCTTTTCCTTTCTTCGTCGGCCTCGAGCAACTGGTCTCTCTCGCTGATGTAGGTGTCTGCAATCCTCCCGAACTTGTCTATCATCCCCATCTCATTACCTCCTCAATGCGGCTCCGCTATGCCCTGAACCCAGACTATGAACAGATGGGCGAGAATCAGCGCGGTCACAATCACAGGCAGGATGAACACGTGAAGGAAGTACATTCTGACGACGGTCTGTGCAGACAGGGTCGTGCCGGCGAACAGGGCTTTGGCCACCCAACCCCCAATCAACGGAGTCGAGTTGGCCATGTTGATGCCAATGGTAGCCGCGCCGAATGCGAGACTGTCCCAAGGCAGCAGGTAACCCGAATAGCCGAAGAAAATGGTGAAGAACATCAAGGCGACCCCTATTAGCCAGTTCAACTCCCGGGGGTTGCGGTAGGCGCCGGTGAAGTATACTCTGCACATATGCAGGAACACCGATGCCACCATGAAGTGAGTACCCCAGTGGTGAATCGATCTCATGATGTAACCGAACGGCAATTCAACCATGATGAATTCCATGCTCAGGTAGGCCGGCGAAGGGGTGCCGTCGCCCCCCGGGACATAGTAGAGGCCGAGAACCGTCCCCGAGATCACTAGGATGACAAACGCGAGGAACGAAATCCCACCGAGGCAGTACAGAGGGTACCAGTACCAGATTATCCGCAGTTTGTACTTCTCCGCGTGGGTCAGGGGCATCTGCCTGTGCATGTGGTGGTAGGAGTCTCTGCTCATACCCCAGTAATCTTGGATCCTGAACCGCGTGTCTAGCCACGAGAAGGCCCAGAGGAAAGCCTTCTCGGCGAGGCCCATACTGCCTGCACTGCTTTCCACTGCACGCAGGATATCGGTTCTGGGCATGTCATCCCTCTCCTTGCGAAGCGTGAATGCGACTATGACGACCACAATCGCGATGAACAGCCACAAGAACCAGAATTGAATCATCTTACCACCCTACGCACAATACGTGTACCAATCCTTGAAGTCGTCCAGAGCCTCGATGATATCCCCTTTCAATTCGAAGGGAATCAGGGGCATCCCGACCGGAGTGGGCCCCCCAGTGCGTCTTATCCCAATATAGTCGAACTCAGTGCCGTCTGTTCTGTTCCGATTCCTATTCTTCTCAATCACAGTCGGGTCGTACCGGCTCGAGTGGCAGATGCAGAACAGTTTGTTCCCTCCTGCATCGACCCCTCCTGGGAACCACTGGTCGCTGGTGAAGTCGTTGGCCACCAGTTGCCACCCTGGTATACAACAAAGGTGTGGGCATCTGGAGAATATGATGATCATGTTGTCGTGAATCGATAGTAATTCGTAAGCCGGATTCTCATCCACCTCATATCCCGAGCCGATGTAGGCCCCGCTCTCGTTGTGTCCGTCTAGGAACTGGAAGCGAGGCTTGTTCTCGACTAGGGCGGTCTGTGCATTCTCGGTGTGGGGGACGTACATGACATTCACAGGCAGTCCCGACCAAACACCAGAGGCGCCCGACATTCCGGTCGAAGAGGAAGCGGCGGCGTCGACGAAGGACTGGAATGACATAGGCTCTAGGTGCTTGTCGCCGTACCATACCGTGTCCTCAGCACCGCTAGGGACCCAGAAACGGACAGATGTGTCTCCCCCGTCAGCGCCGGATTGGCCCATCAGCAGGGAGGCGAATCCAACGGCCCCCAGACTGGCCATGGTGATGACTCCAGCGGCAGTGTTGAACGAGTGTCGCATGAATTCCCTGCGGTCTATCAACTTGGGCGATTCGCCGAGCTCTTCCTCAGCACCTGGGACGGGACGAAGTCTGAATCTCCTCGCCATGTTCACACCTCGTAATCCTTCCACCCTTCAGGGTCGTTCGGAGTGATGTATTTGTTGCCCCGATGCTTGACAATCAATACATCGGGCAAGACGTACTTGAGGTAGACTATCCCGAGGATGATTACGGTCAGAAAGGTCATCCCCATGCTGAATGACAGGATTTGCTGATCCCACCCCTTGAACAGGCCATAGGTCAGGGAGCCGGCCCAGAAGAGGGTCCACAGAACTCCCCATAAGGCGAGCAGAATCACGAGTATCGATTCGCCAGAGGGCGAAATCGTAGCTCTGACTACCGTGCCCGGCAGGGGGTGGTTGAAGACCCCGTGGTCCAAGGCCGCATTGTATGCATCCTCTGAGAGGCTGACATCCTCGAGCGCAGCGCGAGCATCGTCTAGACTGACCTCCCCGGACTTGACCTGCTTGAGCAGCCTCATCACGATATCGTCCTTCACAGTTGATCACCTCTGCGTAGGTGTTTGATTCGCAGTTTCAGCAGGTTGCTGCGTCCGGAGTAGTGCCGAGAGAAGCCGTAGCGTAGGAAGAGGCCGCAGAACAGCAGCACGATCATGACCGCGGCGAAGCCGAGCAGACCCAGCCAATGGGCCAAGAGGCCCGCTCCCATTTCGTGGATGTCGACTCCGTGGCCGATGGGGGCTGGCGGCTCGATATCTCCGTCTCCTGAGAATATGACTCTAGTCCTGCCGTCATCATCTCCCTCGTCTATCGACGCGGAGAGCCTGTTCCACCTGTCGAGGTCAGAGGGTGCCATGTCACCGTTGACCGAGTTTCCGGCAAGCCAGAAGGTCACTTCCCCCTCACCAGCAGAGGGAGCTGTCCAAGCGATGAGCCATGACCTGTCCTCCGTCTTCGAGCCAGCATTGGTGTGAGTCAAAGTCGCTTGGTCGCCTTCCCAGTTCTGAACTAGGCCCTCGAAATCGTCTCCGGCTGCCAGAGTGCCGGCGCTGACAAGCATGGAGAATCCTCCGGTATTGGAGGCAGCATCGATTTCGGGCCCTCCGATGAGTTGAATCCTCAGTGGATATTCAATCCCTGCTTCGTAGTGGTAGGGTAGCCCGTCTATGAGGACCGTGACCGAATTGTCGGACAATTCGTTGTGGCAGGTGCAGCCGGCCAGGGGGACTTCCCCCTTCTCATCGGCATCACCTCCGATACCAGTTGGCCACCCTTGCGCACCGCCCGTTGCGAACAGGGCAATTACTCCCAACACGAGCAGTCTTTTCGAGTATGCACTTACCCTGCTCACACTAACACCCCAAGGGACATGTCTACCCACCTTGAATAGGGATATTAACGTTCCAGTTTGGCCTCTTCGCGAGGCTCCGATGAGACCCCCCTAATGATTCTCATTAGAAAATCGCGAAACCTCAAACGGGACCCTGCTCAGGCTCACTTATGACGGGCCCAAACTGGCGCAATGTGTATCGGCTCTCAGATGAGCAGCTGGCACAGCTCGAACAGGCCGAGCAGTGCATGGAGATGCTTGATATCAGTAAGGCTGAAACGATACTGATGACATTGCTGGAACGAGATTCAGATTGCGTTCCGGTTTTGAACAACCTAGGGCACATGCATGGCCGCTATCTGTCAGATTTTGAGAAGGCGGTTGAGTACTACGACAGAGTGCTGGAGATTGAGCCCGACAATGCTTGGGCACGTGACGAGAGGCGGCGATATCAGCGATATCTCACCTATGACTGAAGCACATTCTAAACGGCCCCCGCTGCGAGAGGAGCCTCATGGACGAAGGGGCCATACTGATAGCGGGTGTCGGGGGCATCGGTTGCATATGGGCGGAGAGAGCTCATTCTAGGTGTCAGGATCTGTCGGACCTGCTGCTAATCGATGCCGACGAGAACTCGTTCGCAGGAGCTCCTGCGGCCCACTGCCTTCATCTTGACGCAGGCGGTGACGGCAGGGGCACTGCTGCCCTCCCTGCACTGGCTGCTCATCGCCTCAGGGATGGCCTGAACTCGATTAATCCACTTCTCGAGCAAGCCGAACTCATCATCATCATGACCGGTTTGGGAGGGGGAATGGGTTCCGGCGCATCAGCCGAGCTCGCTGCACTCTCGAAGGAAGCCGAATGCCTTGTCCTCACCATCGCCGGTCTGCCCTTCGCAGAGCAGCCCCTGAGGTCATCGATCGCCGAGGCCGCCATGCCAGCGTTAGAGGACAACTCCCACGTGTGCATCAGGGTGAGCATGGAGAGACTAGCTTGGCAGGCTCGCTACAGAGAGGCCGATTGGAGGACCGGCTCCGGTTGGATAGAAGAACTCATTGAGGGTCTGGTGACAACCCTCGCTAAGGTTGGCAAAATCAACCTAGACCTGATGGACTTGAGGACAGTAATCAACAGGCCTGGAAACGCCACGCTGATAGTAGGGACCGGAACTACGGAGAAACCAGAGCAGGTGGTCAGCAAGGCAAGTAGGTCGCCCCTCTCGGAACTCAGTGTCGACGGCGCCAAGGGCTGTATGATTCAAGTCGAAGGAGGGCCTGACATGACGCTGGGGCACTTGAATGAGGTGACCGAGGCCTTCGTGTCGACCCTAGACCCCGACTGTCAGGTGATTCTAGGTGCGAGGGCGAGTGATGAGATGGTGGGCAGAATCAGACTGGTTGCCGTGGTCAGCGGAATCCATTCAGGCCAAGTCGATTAAGGCAAACCCCCTCCTGAGGCCATGCCAAGATTGAACAAGGCAGCTAGGGGCAAGCGTCGCTGGGTAGGGTTAACCCTCGTCTCAGAGGCTGCTTCACGCAGTGATTGTGAGGACATTTTCGCAGAGTTGCTCAGAGGAATTGAGTGGAAGTTATACGATCTCGTTGTCGAAGATGACGGTTTGATCAAGGCAATAGTCAGAGTCGGATTGTCTGATTGGAAAGAGGCCAACGGTCGTCTGAACTCCCATGAGTTCTGTGAGACCGTCACGACTTCGGGAAAAATTAGACTCGTTCGCGGACGCCTCGGAATATCCCGGCCCCCACGCAGAAGCTAATCAGGCCACCCAACTCAGGGACTCCACCTCATCAACGATCTCCACCCCAGATTCGCAATACAGTATCAGGTGACCATCCTCTGTCAGGCCTACCGGTCGTACCGACAAGCCCGACCTAGAGACGTGAGTCCCATAGGATAGTGATTCTGACAGCCCCCTCCAAGAGATTCGCAACAACTCCTCGCGGGTGATAGGTGAGACGGAAGGGCGTTCCTCGAAAAGCGAGGCCACAGCGGCGTCCACCATCTCAAAGACCTCCGAGGCTCTAGAAGGGCCAATGACATCCTCCCATCCGGCGATGCGGATTCCATCCAATGAGCCGCCTTTCCTGTTCAAGCCGATTCCTACTTTGACCCGGGAATTCCCGGTTCCTCCTTCCAGCAATACTCCCCCCAGTTTCGCACCGCTATCGGTCAGGATGTCATTCGGCCACTTCACATTGCACCGGAGTGCATCGGACACGACTGCTCCTATTGCAGTCTGGGTCAGTCCCGGTGAGTATTCTTCCACCACGTTGGATGGTATCAACCAGGTGCACGCCAGATCCCCGGTCTCGGATTGCCATGAACTGCCTCTCCTGCCCCTGCCTGATATCTGGGAGAGGGACAGGACCCTCTGCCAACCAGGCTCCGATATCTTTTCGGCTTCATCCATGGTCGACCCGCATTTCTCTAGCACTATAGGGGGAGTTCCGGACCCCGGCCTCCAGTAGGATATGACTTCGAGACTCTCGTCAGCGATCCTTGAACTAGCGAGGAGTCTCGAGGACCACCCCTCAGACTTCCAACTCTCAGGGCTGCTTGGACTCGGAGGGTCGGTTCTGTGCAGCATCACCACGAGGCAGTCATCCCTAACTGTGGCAGAACCCAATTCACCAAGTAACAGATCAGACCAACCCCCGTCAGCGAGGTCACTCAACGATGCTTCTTCGATAGCCTCGAGCACTGGCTCTCCCTCTCCGGGGGGGCTCAGGTAGGGGAGATTCCAGACTATCAGAGAGGAGTCTTCTGGGATTGACCAACCATCCTCGCCCGGTCCGCCTTCACTAACGTTGATGAGATTAGACAATCCAGCCTTGCTGGAATTGCCCATAGTAGCTGCTACTGCGAACGGGTTGACGTCGCAAGCCTCTACTTCCCACCCAAGCGTGGCCAATAGAATGGAGATTGCACCAGACCCGCAACCAATCTCCGTAGCTAGGCCACCATGCCGCCTTAATCCGATCAGAGCTCCGGCCAATAGGTTCGTGTCCTCACGCGGAGGGTAGACAGTGTGAGGGATATCCAATTCCCATGAGCCAACACCCTTGACTTCAAACCCAGCAATGATCGAATCGGAGCCGATTTCATCCAGGCGTTCGCCTCCCACTCCCGACATCTGGCATCACGCACCGGTGGAATTCTGAAAACCTTTATTCGTGAATGCCCGGGATGACCCACTTGTCTTCCCGGCCCCCCGGGGGATAAAGGTCCAGCGTAGCCGAGGCGTTGCCTGAACCAAAACGTTCTTCAACCCCCCCCCAGTCCGGCAAGAGCCCAGCACTTGCTATGGGCCTGTAGCTTAGTCAGGTAGAGCGCCGGGCTTTTAACCCGGTGGCCGTGGGTTCGAATCCCATCAGGCCCGCCTGACTGCGCCTCAGGCCCACTGTTTTTGCTGGGTAGGGGGGCGACTATGGCAGTGAAAAGTTCCACGAAAAAGCGTCTGATGGAACTCGGAATCTCCGAGCAACACGCCCACAGGCTCGCTGACGATGCTAACATGGACACCATCAAGCGGATGACGGTCGACCAAGTCGCCAAGAAACTTGAACTCGAGACCGGCGACACCGATCTTGAGAATGTGATGGCCGTCATCAGGGAGCAGATGGCTTCCCGCAAGAGGAGCCGTACCGGCAGAGTCACCATCTCCCGCAAGGCCCTCTTGGACGCTGATATTCCTAGGGGGATTGACCGCTTCAACGTCCTCAACCACATCCTCGTCCCACACCATGAACTGGTCCCCCTAGAGGAGGAGGAGCAGACCCTGGCCCCATGGGGCTTACTGCAGAATCAACCTGATGGAGGTACCCGTCTGGCAAGGGAGTTGCTACCGAAGATTCTGATCACTGACCCTGCGGTTCAGGCCATTAAGGAAGCAGTGGAGACAGAGGATGACGAACTCCCAGCTGGATGGCTTACGAACAGGATAATACGTGTAGTCCGCCATAGCCGCTCAGCCGGCTCATTCACCGCTTACAGGCTGATAGTAGAGACCACTTGAGGTGAGAAGATGAAAGAGATAGTTCAGAGTTATTTCAAGCAGAGAAGCCTCGTTAACCATCAGTTGATGTCCTACAATGACTGCATCCCTGCAGGGGATGGTCGACTCAGCAGGATGGAGAAAATAGTGCGCGGCATCCGCATAGGAACTGACGAGCCAGTCGAAGATCTCCCCGGAGGAGAGGAGGGGGGCGGATGCATCAAACTCGACGTTCTCGATAAGGAGATTATAGTCCGCCTGAAGAACATCAAATTAGGTAGGCCCACTATTCGCGAGGCCAATGGAGCAGAGCATCCAGCTACACCATTGGAGTGCCGCATTCGCAAACTGACTTACTTCTCGCCGGTGTACCTAGATTTCCGAATCCACCGCGACGACATACCTCCAGATACGCCCGACGGGGACCTCGGGTACATCGAGGAGGAGGGCGTGCATATCGGCAACCTGCCGATTATGGTCCGCTCTGCTAGGTGTAACGTGCACGCCGACCATATCGATGAGAACAGAAAACTCTCTCCCCAGACCTCGGTCGAGGATGCTGAGCACATAACACAACTACTGCGCAAATTCGGTGAGGACCCGCTCGACCCCGGCGGCTACTTCATCATCAACGGTACCGAGCGAGTCCTCATCTCAATGGAGGACCTAGCTCCAAACCGGGTCACCGTCGAGAAGAACAAGAAGTACGCGCATGAGACCGAGGTCGCCAAGATATTCTCCCAGAGGGACGGTGTGCGCAAGCCGATCAATGTCGAGAAGCGACGTGATGGCATGCTGATGGCCAAGATTCCCAGCGCCGGTACGACGGCCATCCCAGTAGTACTCCTGATACGCGCTCTGGGGATGGAGAACGACAAGGAGATATTCGCTTCGATTGCAGGGCCGGTAGAGGCGATGAAATACACTGTGGCCAACCTTAACGAAGTCAAGGACAACGATGAGTACGGCGTCGAAACGGAGGAGGAGGCAGTAGCCTGGCTGGAGAAGAAGTTCGCCGCCGGCCAGCAGAGGGAGTACCGCGAGTCTAGGATTCAGAATCTGCTGGACAAGGAACTCCTCCCTCATCTAGGATCCTCTGTGGAGCACCGTGAGAAGAAAGCAATCTTCCTGGGACGCATCGTGCGACAGGTGCTCGAGATGGCCATCACCAGCCGAGACCCGAACGACAAGGACCACTACGCCAACAAGCGCGTCCGTCTGGCTGGCGACCTCATGGAGGATCTGTTCCGAGTCAGCATGCAGCAACTCGCTCGAGATCTCAAATACCAGCTCGAGCGACACCACAACCGAAAGCGCGAACTGAAAATTAACTCATGCCTGCGCCCGGATGTCCTGACTTCCAAGATCATGCACGCACTCGCGACAGGAAACTGGGTAGGCGGGCGTTCCGGAGTAAGCCAACTGCTGGACCGAACTACCTACATCGCAGCTCTTTCACACATGCGCAGGGTCACAAGCCCCTTGGTTCGCAGCCAGCCCCACTTCGAGGCGCGTGACCTGCACCCTACCCACTGGGGCAGACTGTGCCCCAACGAGACCCCCGAGGGTCAGAACTGCGGCCTCGTGAAGAACGCGGCCCAGATGATTGACGTCTCCGAGGAAGTGCCCGAGGATGACGTCAAAGAACTCCTGATGGAGGCGGGTGTGGACTCATCTCCAGAACAGTGGGCCGACGGCTCTAGGATACACGTCAATGGGGATATCTTCGGCCTTCACAAGAGGCCAACCAAACTCGTCCAGCGTATCAAGCGAAGCAGACGCTCTGGCAGGCTTCGTCCAGAGGTCAGCATCCGGCACGATTCGGCTAATCGTGATGTCTACATCAACACCGATAGAGGCAGGATGCTGCGTCCGCTACTGGTCATCGAGCATGGTAGTCTGAAACTCTCCAAGTTTCACCTAGATAGCTTGCGAACGGGCGATTTGACCTTCTCAGATCTAGTCTCAACAGGAGTCGTCGAGTGGGTTGACGCCGAGGAGGAGGAGGACTTGCTGATAGCCCCTCGTCCATTCGACCTGCCGTCCACCTCTCCAAAACACGGTAGGCCAATCAATCCCGAGAAAGTTGAGTGGTTGAACCTAGGTGAGGAAGAGATATCGGAAGCCAAACTGAGGGTCGAGGTCCAACTCTCCAACGGCGATTCCGTCTATGAGGAGTTCAGCCGGCCTCTCAACTACTACCAAGAGAACATGGATGCACTCAGGAGGAAACAGAACAAGGACAACTCCGTCCTCGTCTACACTCACGTCGAGATCGACCCACAACTCATTCTTGGTGTGTGTGCTTCCCTTGTCCCCTACCCTGAGCACAACTCAACTCCCCGCGTCACTGGCGGGACGGCAATGGTCAAGCAGAGTCTAGGATTGCCCAGTGCCAACTTCCGTCTCCGCCCCGACACCCGCGCTCACATAATGCACTATCCTCAACAGTCGATAGTTGGAACGCGCGCTATGGAGTCGACCAAGTTTAACAACCGTCCGGGCGGCCAGAATTTCGTCGTAGCCATCATGAGCCAGCACGGTTACAACATGCAAGACGCGGTCATCATGAATCGCGCATCTGTCGAACGCGCTCTCGCGCGTTCATCCTTCATACGCACTTACAACGCCGAGAACAAGCGCTTCCCTGGTGGGCAGGAGGAGCGAATAGAGGTGCCAGGCACCGGCCTCGACGAAGTCAAGGGGCTGAAGCAATGGGACAGCTACTCCCATCTCGAGAGGGATGGCTTACCGGTTCCCGAGGAGTGGGTATCCACCCTAGACAAGTCCCAAAAGACAGTTCTGGTCGGCAAGACCAGCCCACCTCGTTTCCTCGAGGAGTCTCACGGCGCCTTCCTGCAAGCCCAAGAGAGGAGGGAGTCGTCGATGCTGGTGCGTCACGGCGAGGAAGGCTGGGTCGACAACGTGTTCGTAACAGAGTCACTTGACTCGGGTCGTCTGGTGAGGATTACACTCAGGACTAACAAGATTCCCGAACTCGGTGACAAGTTCGCTAGCCGTCACGGGCAGAAGGGTGTGATTGGCCGACTCGTCAACGAGGAGGACATGCCTTTCACAGTCGATGGCGTCATCCCCGACCTCCTGATCAACCCTCACGCAATCCCTTCGCGAATGACAGTCGCCCACGTGCTAGAGATGATCGGTGGCAAAGTTGGTTCTATGGAGGGTCGCAAAATTGACGGTACTGCCTTCACAGGAGAGAAGGAAGACTCCCTGCGAGCAGGACTCCTGCGAAACGGATTCAATCACACCGGTCGCGAGACCATGGTCAACGGCGAGACCGGTGAAGACTACACTGCCGACGTGTTCGCCGGTGTCATCTACTACCAGAGGCTGCACCATCTGGTCAGCGCCAAGCTGCACGCCCGTAGCCGTGGGCGCGTCCAGATATTGACTCGCCAACCGACTGAGGGTCGCGCCCGGCAGGGTGGACTGAGGTTCGGCGAGATGGAGCGCGACTGCCTGATATCCCACGGTGCGTCCATGGTCATCAAGGACAGGCTGTTGGACGAATCTGACGGCTGGAACCTGATGGTCTGTAACACATCAGGCTGCGGGCATGTCGCCTACTACGACTGGAAGAGGAGGACCACGGTCTGCCCATATTGCGGGGACCGCTCAGACGTCCACACCGTTCAGACTTCCTACGCATTCAAGTTGCTGCTCGACGAGATGAAGAGTCTCGGTGTGGCTATGAGGCTGGAGCTGGGGGACCGAAGATGAGCGCGCGCGATGCAGCCAAGATCCCGAAGAGGATCGAGTCGATTAAGTTCGGTTTGTTGGACCCCAACGAGATTCGTAAGATGTCCGCTGTCGAAATCAAGACCGCTGACACCTACAAGGACGACGGGCACGCGTACAAGCAGGGGCTGATGGACCCCAAGATGGGAGTTATCGACCCCGGGATTCGCTGTGAGACCTGCGGCAACAAACACGAGGAGTGCCCAAGTCACTTCGGACACATCGCGCTGGAACTACCGATAATCCACATCGGCTTCACTAACCTCCTGAGGACATCGTTGAAATCAACCTGCAACACCTGTAGCAAGGTGCTTCTGCACAGTTCCGCTGAGACCCACCCCCTCGATCCTGAGAAGTCCGAGCAGGACTACTACAGGGACCGCGTCCATGACATCATGGTCAAGCACGGAGTCGGCTCCCGTGAGTTCAAGACCATCATCAAAGACATTGAGAAGGAGTGCGCCCACAAGAGGAGGGCCATCTGCATGCACTGTGGTGCTGAGCAAGGCAAGATAGTCCTGGACAAGCCTTCCACATTCAAGGAGAAGAAGGCCGACAAGGGGGAGCACAAACTCAACGCTAGGGATATCCGCGAGTGGCTAGAGAGGATTCCCGACGAGCACCTGATATTCCTCGGGATGGACAAGGACTCCAGCCGTCCCGAGTGGGTAATCATGAAGGTTCTTCCAGTACCTCCAATCACGGTCCGTCCTTCGATTACTCTCGACAGCGGTGACCGCTCCGAGGATGACCTAACTCACAAGTTAGTAGACGTCCTCAGAATCAACCAGCGTCTGCGTGAGAACCGCGACGCTGGCGCCCCTCAACTCATCGTCGAGGACCTCTGGGAACTGCTGCAGTACCACTGCACCACCTACTTCGACAACCAGACCAGCGGAATCCCTCCTGCTAGGCACCGCTCTGGACGACCCCTCAAAACCCTCGCCCAGCGACTGAAAGGCAAGGAGGGCCGGTTCCGGAGCAACCTCTCCGGCAAGCGCGTCAACTTCTGCGCGCGCACGGTGATTAGCCCCGACCCCAACCTTGGCATCAACGAGGTCGGCGTGCCGACAAAGACGGCTAAGGAGCTCACCGTGCCAATTAGGGTGACCAGCCGCAACCGCGAGCAGTTGCGACAGATGGTCATGCGTGGTCCCGATGTGCACCCCGGCGTCAACTACATCGTGCGCGGGGACACCTTCCGAGTGCGAATCACTGATAAAACCAAGTTCATCTGGTCCGGCTTCCGATGCCTTAACCCAGATTGCAATGCCGGCAGTGAGGACGAGCCTTATACCGGCTACCGGCCTGACCTCAACGAGGTTCTGCCTGCCCCGAACTTCCTACCCGGTCTTGAACTCAAGCGCCAGATGCGCCGGAACTCTATCGGCGAACTCGAGGAGGAGTGGGGCGTTGACTTGGAGGGGACAATCACCAATCTCAAGGGCGAGGACGACCGTGGCCGACCCCTGTCCGATGACGACCCCAAGGCGGTAATCCACAACAGATGGAAGTGGGAACACTCCAACCCAGAAGACTACTTCCCCAATCATCTAGAAGTGACTTGCCCGCACTGCGGCAGTCCCGAGATCGAGGATGAGTACGGCAACACATACTCGACCGAGATCGAGGACAGGCTGAGCACAGTTGATAGGGACAACAACCCGAAGCCCGGCGTTATCGTCGAAAGGCATCTGATTGACGGTGATGTGGCGATATTCAACCGTCAACCCTCGCTTCACAGGATGTCCATGATGGTTCACGAAATTCGCGTCATGTCCGGCAAGACCTTCCGATTCAATCTGGCTGACTGCACACCGTACAACGCTGACTTCGATGGCGACGAGATGAACCTACACGTCATCCAGAGCGAGGAAGCGCGCGCAGAGGCCAAGATACTCATGCGCGTGCAGGAGCACATAATCACTCCTCGCTATGGAGGCAGTGTCATCGGAGGGATCCACGACCACATCTCCGGAGCCTATCTACTGACTCACGGCGACCGGATCCTACCCAAGAACCTGGTTCTGGAGATTCTCGGTGCCATCGGCTGGGACGGCGACCTCCCTGAAGAAGTCCAGAAGAACGGCACTGTGGGATACCGCGGGACCGACGTGTTGAGCCTCATTGTACCATCCGGATTCAAGCTGCAGTACACCAGCCGCTCCGGTGACGAGGTCAATGTCTCCAAGGGTAACATCATCAGCGGCACCATAGACAAGCGCGGCATTGGCGCCGAGGACGGACGCCTCCTCGACGCGGTGGTCCAGACCCACGGCTCCGACGCCGGCGCTGAGTTCCTGAACAGGATGACCAAGATGACAATCGCGATATGCACCGCTATGGGATTCACCACTGGCATCGACGATGAGGACCTGCCACCAGAGGCAATCGCCGAGATCGCTGATATCAACCGTAGGGCCAGTGACGATGTTGACGCTGAGTTGGCGAAGTTCGGCAAGTCCGGCCGCGGTTACGAGGCTCGCCCAGGGAGGACCCCTCTGGAGACGCTCGAGGAGAATATCCTCCAAATCCTCGACCAAGGCAAGGCCGAGTCCGGAGAGGTGGCCAAGAACAACCTTGGCGATGATAACCCGGCCGTTATGATGGCTGTCTCCGGAGCCCGTGGCTCGATGGACAACCTCGCGATGATGGCCGGCTCCATCGGCCAGCCCAAGGTTCGCGGCAAACGCCTTGAGCGTGGTTATCAGGATCGCGTCCTAGCTCACTTCCCCCGCGGAGTGAAGGGCGCTCAGGAGAAGGGCTTCGTTTCTTCTTCGTTCAAGCGCGGACTGGAGCCGACCGAGTTCTTCATGCTCTCCGTGTCCGGCCGTGAGTCTCTCGTCGACACCGCTGTCAGAACCAGCAAGTCCGGTTACATGCAGCGCCGCCTCATCAACGCTATGGATGACCTGAAGGTCTCCGATGACGGGATGAACTCGGTGCGTAACACGGCGAACCGCATCATCCAGTTCGAGTACGGTGAGGACGGCATAGACCCCACTCGTAGTCGTAAGGGCTCCCCATTCGACGTCGTTCAGGTGCTCGATGACGCTCTCGGGGGTGAGGGCTGATGGTAGTCAAGAGCGCCACAAAGAAGAAGCTCATGGATCTCGGCATAGCCGAGGAATTCTCCCACAAGCTTGCCGATGACCGCAAGTGGGATGACGTGAAGATTCTCACTTCCGGGCAGATTGCGCAGATTTGTGGAATCGACTCGGGAACGGCCCAAGAGATATACACTGTGATGGAGGCCTCCGCCAAGCCGTCTAAAGCCGCTGCGACTCAGAAGACCATTGTGCGGCGCAGAGCGGCCTCTAGGCGCCGCAAGAAGAAGGCTCTGCCCATGCAGGAATACGATTCGGAAGCTAAGATGAGGCAGATTCTTCGCAACTTGGACATCGATGACGAGATTTACCAGCAGCTGCAGGAACTCTCGATTGAGATGAATATCAACCTGACTCCGCGCGTCCTCAACGACTTGACCGAAGGCGTCCGAGCTCGTGGCAGCAACAGTCTCAGCCGCGCTGATGCCGAGAAGGTGCTGATGACCGCAAGTACGTTCCTAGCCAAGGCCAGGGCCGACCCGTATGAGGCCGTTGGCATTACCACTGCCCAATCCATAGGGGAGCCGGGCACGCAGATGACGATGCGTACCTTCCACTACGCCGGAGTGGCCACCGTGAACGTGACTCAGGGTTTGCCCAGGGTCATCGAGATCGTGGATGCCCGCAAGGTCCCTAAGACCCCGACCATGCTGATATATCTTGAAGAACTGAATTTGAAGGGTAAGCCGTTGAACACCAACGAGAAGGCGGTTCGCAAGCTCGCCGCCGGGATCGAGATGACCACCACTGGCGACATCGCAGCTATCGATGTCGACATCACGCAGCGCCACATCAACCTGCAGCTCATCGCTTCCAACCTCAGACTCAAGGGCATGAATGGGGCCGAGGTCAGGGACAAGCTGTCCCGGGCTCTCCGGCTCTACATTCAGGCCGACAACGAGGACCGCCCGAAGGTCTTGACGATCATTCCGGGTGTCTCTAAGGAGGAGGATCTCGCTACCTTGGCTAGCGACCCCCCTACATACACCGCGCTCCTAGCACTTGAAGACAAGATCAAGAAACTGCGTCTGAAGGGCCTGCCCGATGTGATTCGCGCCAATGTTCAGGGCCCCAGCAGAGAGACTGGCGAGTACTACATCTCCACCATTGGCTCCAATCTGGCTAGGGTCAGTGAGTTTGCCGGAGTGGACAGAGGGAGGACCTACACCAACAATATCACCGAGATACACGCATATCTCGGAATCGAGGCTGCCAGGCAGGCTATAATCAACGAGATGTCCGACACGCTCGAGGGAGCCGGACTCGAGGTTGACATCCGCCATCTTCTGACTGTCTCGGACGTGATGACCAGCGAAGGAGCGGTCCGAGCGATAGGCAGGCACGGAGTCAGCGGCAGCAAGCACAGCATCCTCGCTCGCTCCGCCTTCGAGGTAACCGTAACCCACTTGCTTCAGGCCGGGGTCATCGGAGAGAGGGACGAGCTCAGAGGAGTCACCGAGAACATCATCGTAGGTCAACCCGTTGCACTCGGCACTGGAAGCGTCGACCTGTACTACATCCCTGAGAATGTTTGAATGAGGGCTGAAAATGGATTTGGCACGGCAACTCAAGCAGGGGCAGAACTCAGGCAGCATCCTTCTCGGTCAGAGACAGACGATGAGTGCATGCTCCAAGGGAGACGCTAAGTTGGTGTTGGTCGCCGCCAACTGCCCCGAGACCTACATCTCGGACCTTGCCGAGCGTCACCCCGATGTTCCTGTTCACAGGGTCGAGATGGTCAACCGCCAGCTGGGAGCGGCATGCGCCAAGCCATTCCCGGTGAGCGCACTGTGCATCCTCGACCCCGGACAGAGTGACCTACTAACTCTGACACACAATGTTTGATGAGGCCGCAGTTTCCGGCTAATCTGTCTCCTAATCGCTCCTGATGCGTTCGCTTCAAGTCCTATCTGCCACCGCTCGCAACGTGGATGGGGCAGTGCGCGACCTACTTGCCCTACGGGCGGTGCAGTTGCACCCCGCGAATAACATTCCAAAGGTCCATGGATTCAGGTGTATTGGCCTCGCTGAGAGAGTACCGGAACTAGACGAGGGGCCAGGCTCATCGGTACATGTGTGGCATGTACATTCAGACCTCCTTCCGATTTCGCCGACTGAGATTGAGAGGTGGAGCGTCGACGCCCCTGGGGGCAGGCATTGGATCCTCAGCGAACGCTCCTTTCCTGAAGACATACTGGACTCTGTCGATTCATCAGTGGACGTGGTCATATGGGGGCCTGAACGTATGGCCAGATGGATTGGAGAGGCCGTGCTTTCCGGAGACCTCGTTGCACATTCTCCGGACATAGAGTCCGAGACGGACACTGAGGTATCTACCTCTGGTGCTACAGAGCCGATCGGCCTGCGCAGGACCCTAAGGCCGCTCGTGGACCTCGACTCATGGCTGGTCCAACGCGGGTGGGAAGAGGTCAACACCACACCCGTCCTTATGTCAGCAAAACACTGGATTATCTCAGGCTCGCTCGTAGGCCCGGAAGACGAGAGGGAAAGCGCAGTCTGGCAGGTACTGGAGGACCCTTGGACTTCCAGCCTCTCAATCTACGATCCGGATGAGGAGCTCGACTATCCACCCAGACTCAGGGTGGTGAACCCCCAGGAAATGAGTTGGATGGATATACGGGAATTGCCACCGGAACTTCTCAGACTCCTGGATTCCCGCAAGCAAGGTGAGCCAGATTCCAATGATGGTCCGGTGAGGAGCATGATGCTGGAGTGGTGGAGGTTTAATTCGGAAACAGCAGAGCTCACTGAGTCGCCTGTGACTATACCGGGCTGGGTCATCGAAGTCGAGGGCGCGCCAACACAGGTACTGCATGCCCGTAATGGGAGGCGCTACGAATACGTATGAGTTAGTTCCGCCTGAGAGCCATCAACTCCTCGGTTGACAGAGTCCCCCCCGCCATCAACTTGGACATGAGGTCTGCCACCTCCAATCTCCCGGCGCCTCCCATGTCCTCTTCTCTCTTCTCTCGCGAATCCATCGCCTTCATCATGTCTTGAATTGAGTGTACACAACGCAGTGAGACGATGTACTGGCTGTGCAGGGCGTCCGCCTCGCGCTTCGAATTGGTCAACCCCAGGTGTGCGGAATTGGCCTTCCCTCTGAGACGGTCAACCTCTTCGGACAACTCTACCATCAGGTCATGGGCCTCCTGAGCCTTCTTCACCGCTTTCTCAACGGTCTTGTGAGCATCCTCTTGGAGGCGCTCGGCATCCCTGACCGCGTCCTTGAGATAGCGTATATTTCCCTCGCCTTCGCCCTCACTCTTGGAAGCCTCCTTGAGGGCAATTGAGAGATATTTCATCTTCTTGTGATAATCTCTCTCCTTGTTACCTGGAAACCCTCCTGTCTCGTACTTCTTCTCAAGCCTCTCCATGTCTCCCTTGATTCTACTAGCGGAAGGGCGTTTGTCCCGCTTCCGCTGCTGAGGGACATCTTGCTGTTTTTGCTCTTCCAGTTTCGCTCGAAGTTTTTCCCTGATATCCTTCAGGCGATCCGAATGCTCGGCCCTGACGTCCTTGAGGTCCCTGACCATGAGGTTGACCTCATCGCGAACAGCCTTCTGGGTCTGGACTTCGGCGATGAGCTCCTTTACTCGGCTATTCAACTCGTTCCTCTGATCGAGGTACTTCCTGACTTTGGAATTCCACTCATCGCGACCGTCGCGGCGCATGGATGATTTCCCATCAAGCGATTCGCATAGAGGCTGTAAGATATCACGAACTTCGCTGTATTCGATCACCATTGAAAGCCCTCTGCGGATTTTCCCGAACTTGAGTCCTCATTTAGGAATGGCGGATGCGAGCGAATCAGCTCAACTGTCATTCTCCCTGCGGGCAGCCATGGTCCCTTTCCTAGGGCCACCTCTAGTTACACCGAGCCTCATTCTCTTCTTCTTACCGCTTTGCTGGACCTTTGGATCGGTCTCTTTGGCATCGGACTTGGAACTGGTCAACTCAGAAAGTGTACCTGTATTGAGCAGGACTTCGAGTTCACTCGCATCGAGTGCGCCGCCGCTCTGTGCTCTGTCCTTGACATCTGACAGTCGAATGGGCTGGCCACGTCGCATAGTGATCTTCTGGTAGGCCTTAATCCGCCCCAGTCTTTTGCGAAGTGACTTGCTCTCGGAGCTGAACGCATCGAGCTTCTTGTCTATCTTGTCGATTCTTCGACTGGTCTTGCGAACCTCCGAGCGAGAAATTTTCTCGGGCTCTATGTCTGACTGGCTCGACGCGTTATCAGTGCTACTCTTCTTGCTCCTGCGGGTCGAATCCAGTTTGGAGGTTATCTCTCGCATCTTCTGGATGTGTTTCACATACTTGTCGTGAGCGACCTCGGACTCCCTCTTCCTGACGATGGCGGCCTGTAGCTCGAAGAAGCGGCTGAAAGTATCGAGTTCTCGGGGCAGGGTCGGAACCACCGTCAAGTCATTATCGATAGTGGTCAATCGACGATGAGTCTCTTCTAGCCACTCGGACAGAACGTCGACGGGAGGTGGGATGCAGCTGTTGACGGAGTCCCGTTGCCCACGGGACTCTTCGGCGGACTTCCTAGTGGAGTGGAACTGTTTGAGCAGACTCTTCCTCTCTCCATCCGCCGACTCGATCTCCCCTACGGCAATTCTCAGAGAGCGGACGATGTCGATTTGGTTCCGCCGCTCTTCCCTCAGTTCCCGGTGCTGCTGATTGATCGATTTCAAATCTCTCTCCATGTCGCCCTTGAGTTCATCGATGTCCTTGTGGTCCATTTCCTCCAGATCCTCAAAGAGGCCCGATTCCTTGCCCTTGCTCATTTCCTCCCGCCTCCTTTGGAAGCGCCTTTGGATTTAGACTTCGACTTACGAGCGAAGGAGGAGCGACCACCTTTGGAGACTATACGGTTCGTAGCCAAAAGGTCGGGAAAGCCCCCGCCGCCCAGTTCTCCGAATCCATCGGACATCCTCCTCTCCCAGTGAGAAATCGCCGAATCAGACTGCGCTAGTAGTTCCTTGGCTCGATCCAACTGTCTGCGAATCTCACGTAGTTCGGCCCCCATTATCATCTTCTTCTCATGTAGAGGCTGAGCCTTCTCGACCTTCTCCAGCATCTCTCTGTGGGCTTTGTCCGCCTTTTGGTAGAGTGAACTCATTTCACCCCGGGAGTCGATGTAATTGGTCACCTCTGGATTGGCATCGCGTCTGGACTTCAGCCACATCTCATTGGCTTCCAGTAACTTCTTTCGACGGTCCAGCATCTTTCTCTCTGCACGATGGTCGAGCGCTGAAGTCTGAATCTTCTCCTCGATATCCTGCAGTTCTTCGAACAATTTCTCCTTCTTCCAGTTGGGATCGAGATTGATCATTCCGTCGCCTTCAGCAAGGACGTCTCGGGCGTGCTTGACATCTTTCAGTAGCACTGCGGCCCCTTTCTGAGCGACGTTGCGGCGCTCTTTGAGTTGGGCCACTTGGTCATTGGCCAGACGGTGGGATTTGGTCGTCCTCTGTACCTTCGGCTCTAATGCCTCCTCCTCGGCCTCAAGGTTGCGAATGACGTTAGGCAACTCGTCCTTCAGCACCTGCCTCCTCAGTAGCAGCGCTTGCGCCATCTCTTCTGGCGTCACTGCCAGCAGTGCCTCAGTGTCCATGGCATCCGGGGCACAAGAGAGTCCGCATTAAAGGTCACTATGTGACCTTGGAAAGGGGTTTGATTCATACGGGCACCTATTCCGAGGTATTGCTAATGGGCTTAGGCTCCGCCGTGGTAGTAACACGAAAATTCGCCGTCTTCATGCTTGCATTGACCCTCCTGTCTACCGCAGCGTTCGCCGAAGACAGCGAGAAGAGGTTCACCCCGGCGGGTGCGACAGACGTCGCAGTGGTGGGGGAACCAGTCCACGTTGGGGACGAACTCACCGCCTCTATACTGGTTCACAACCAAGGTTCAGAAATAGGCTCGGTCAGATTAGTTCTGAACGATTCAAATGGGCTATCTCTGTCTCAAGGGGAGTATGTTGCGATCAGCCCAGGATCCAGCCGTGAGGTCTCAGCTTCCTTGGTTCCCACTTCAGCTGGTACTACGAGTGTGGGTTGGGAGATTGTGAGCGACGACGGCGGCGTCTCCTCGCAACTTCAGGGCTCTTTGGAGCTGCTTGTCTATGAAGCGCAGTCTCTGGACCTGAATTTCGGCGAGGTCGACTGGACTTTAGCAGGTGGCCTGCATTCACAAATATCGGTGGCTCTGTCCGCTGGAGATTCCAGAGACGTGAACATCTCTATCTCTTTGGGATTCCAGGGGGTCGACAATGAGGTCCAGAGATTCACTATCACACTCGATCCGGGCCTAAGAGAGATCTCTCTCGACCTAGGGGGGCCGCAAGCCGACAGCCTCTCAGTGACCATCGAGCCACGAGGGTGGATGACCTCCAACTCGGCTGCGAACCTCACTTGGCAGGTTGACTTGGCTGCCCCTTCGATATCGCCGTCCGTCGAACTCGGTCCGCTAGATCCGGAGAAACCCAATCCCGGCCAATCTGTGAGCCTGCCCTATTGGTTGAATAACTCAGGGGACGCCAAGACTCTACCGGGGGAGCTCAGAGTCGTTAGAACCTCAAATGGTATGCTGCTCGCTGAGAGGACCGTGTCCTCCGTCTCAGCAAACGGTTCCTCGTCGGGCACCGTGGAGATAGGCCTGTGGCCCGATTCCCAGATCATCGAAGTCGAAGTCATCTGGTTCATGGAAGACTCCGCAGTCTCCGAGTCGCTGTCTGTTGAATCCTCGGGTCAGGGTGGCGGTGGACTTACTCTTCCCTTTGACATCATGGCAGCCTTCTACGGCGCCCTGTCTGGCTTCGCTATAGTGCTCGTCGGCATCATCGCGTGGCGAACCGTCTCAGAGAGGACTCCCAGCACCGAAGGAGGGGAGGGCAAGGTGCTCAGGGACTCTCGAATAACTCGCAGATTAGAGAATGCTCCATCGAAGAGAGAGGTTCTGTGCCCGAGTTGCGAGCAGCGACTCAATATTCCCTCTGAGCACACCGGGACGGTCCGCTGCCCGGCCTGCACGACGCAGTTCTCCACGGAAACCGATTATGATGATTCAACTGTCCAGCCTCTAACCGATCCTCTTCCGCAGAATCCAGAATCTTCCGAGACTCCACCGGATCCCGAGCCTGCTCCTTGGTGGCCAGTAGCAAGATCCACTGAGGAGATCCTATCTTGCCCGGAGTGCGACCAGAGGCTGCGGATTCCGCTTGAGCGCAGACCCGTCCACTCCAGATGCCCGGCATGCAGGACCGAATTTATGGCCGAATTGGGATGAAGGTGAAATCATGGCTAAGTTGAGTGAGTTTGAGGAGATGTACCTCAAACGTCTCTTCGAGGCCCATGTCGACAAGCCCGACGCCATTGTCAAGACCACCCAACTCGCAGAGATGATGGATGTCAGCCCCGCATCCACTACAGAGATGATTCAGCGTCTGGCAGGCCGTGACTTGGTCACCCATATCCCATACAAGGGATGCCGTTTGACACCCGAGGGGTTCCAGCGAGCTGCTAGGATAAAACGCCGAGAGGGATTGATAGAGATATTATTGACCGAGGTCATAGGCTTCACGGGTGATGTCTCCGCGGCTGCATGCAAGATGGAGCACGCCATAGACAAGGAGCTCGAAGCCGCGCTCGACAAGATGCTCGGCTATCCAGAGAGAACCCCCAGTGGTGAGAGGATACCACTGATCGAGAGGAGGGTGGAGCCAATCAGGAGCGGATACCTCCTGCCGCTCTCGGCCCTTCCCACAGGCTCCTCGGCAATCGTCGAGATGCTTGTAATGGAAGCCACTGACGCGCGCACACTGGAGGTAGCAGGGCTCGGTATCGGCACTGAGATACAATCCACTGATGACGGTATAGTTTGCAACGGTTCCCTATTGGAGATGTCCAAGCCACTGTCACTGCGCATATTGGCTAGGACGAAGGATATGTGACTATGATGGATGAGCATGGAGATACCGACGATCTTGATAGCCTCGCGGAAGCCTTGGATGAATCAGTACCCCCTGCTCCTGAAATGCCCCCATCTCCAATCTCCCGGGCGACTCAGCCCAGGGATGCAGGCGAGAGGTTGGAGAAGCTGAGGAGCCACGAGTCCATGCTGCTGGGAGTAGACAGGCTCCTGATAAGCGACGGTGCTAGACTGGTGCTGTTCCTGCCATTGCTGGTCATAGTGCTGTATGGGCTGGCACAGTCATTTACCAACTCGAACCCACAGTGGTGGGTCAAACACGTCGAGGATGCTGCAGGCGGCTTGTCGATGTCGACTGGAATCTACGTCATGTCGCTACTCATGCTGGTGGCGGACATCACCTTACTGCTCATCTTGCTGAGACTGATGGTGGTAACCAGGAAGATATTCCGGCTTGAGGCAGAGGCCCTGACGACTGCTGGCATGACCTTCAACAGCGCTCACGGCTACACTGAGATGCGAGCCACCATGGACGGTGCCACACGACAACTCGGCGTCACCACTGCTCTGATGGTTCTAGCCGCCACCCTACTTGCAACCAGCCTGTGGTTCTCCGAGGAGGTCGTTGACACGCCTATCCTCCTCGCGTTTTCCACCGGAGCGCTGCTTTCCGGGCACGGCGTTCATATGGTATCCGAACGCTCACGGTTCAACACCGCTGAGCCGTGGGGCATGCTCGAAGCATTCTACCCTCCTATCCATCCTGCCTTACTGGGACGCCCCTTCACCGATGTGATTCGTGCCCACATCGACCCACTGCTCGCTGTCAGAATTTCCGAGTACCTCCGTTCCGTAGAGTCAAAGATACACCAAGGTAGCAGCAGACGTGAGCTTCAGGAAATGTTGCTGCACCTGCTGTATCTAAGACGCTCCTCACTGATTGATGAGGAAGAGTTCAGGGTAGCACTCGAGCCGATGGTTGACCAGGCCACAGTCGTGGAGCTGTTCCGCCATCCAGAATTGGGAGAGGAGACCTGGGACAGGCTCCTCTCTCGCGCGCGAACTCAGTGCGCCCCCTTCTTCAGGCTCCACGACAGGATGCGCATGCGCAGTCAGTCTGGGCGTACTGGCGAAGGCATCTGGTTCGATGTGGGCATGGAGAACCTGATTGTGGGTCAGGCCAACTTGTTCGCCTTCGTACTGAACGAGGGGCATCAGCCGATGAATCTGATCCTGAGGGTCCAGACACCTGATTTCAGACCTCAGGAGTGCGTCTACCGCTTGATGGTTGACCCGTATTCCCCTGAGCCCGAATCTCTCATACCCATCCCGATAAGCGCGTCCTTGCCTCACGCGTTGTCCGCAACGAAGATAGTCTGGCAGAGCCTCCTGCCTTCGACCATGGGAGAGGCAACAGTCACCGTGAGGCTTGAGGATGAGGCAGGGAACCTAATCTCCGGGAGGGTGCTTACAGTCCAAGTCAGGTCGGACTTGTTCACTAGAATCAAAATGACGCTGGGGGCTCTGTTCATGGTAGGGGCTGCCATTGTCGTGCTGTCTCCCATCGTGCCCTTCGTACTCATTCTACTGGGTCTGTGACGACTCAGGTCCATTGAAAGGGGGGGCTTGTGTGGGCGTGCCGTGCCTGAAGATTCAGACAAGCCCGAGGATGACCTCAGGACACGACTCCATGCGATGGAGACCCGACTCAGGAGGATGCGGGAGCAGAGGAATGGGCACAATGAGAACAGCCGACGTGCAGCCGACTCCCGTAATTCCGTACAAGATCAAGCGCGAGAGCTGAGAGAACGGATCAAGGGGCGCCTGGAGGAGCAGAAGGAGCTGCGCAACAGGGCTAAGGTGCATCAGGGGAAGCGGGACGAGATTCAGTCGCAGATGCGCGAACTCATCAGCCAGCGGCGTGGCAAGCGGGGCGAGGACGGCCTCAAACCCGTGGTCATCCAACTGTCTGAGACCCTCGGGGAGATCGACCGCATAGAGAACCGCATCATGACTGATGGCTCACTAACGCTCGCCAAGGAGAATGCTATGCTCAAGAGACTCAAGACGCTCATCGCCAAGCGCGAGGAGCTCTTACCGATAGCAGAGGAGTTCCAGATCATAGAGATTGACCTCGGCGACATGGAGGGCTCAATCCAACTGCTGAAGGCGGAGGCCGACGCTCAGCACAAGTCCATGTTGGAGGCCAACAAGGAGGCCGATGAGATCTGGGAGGAGATCAAGCCGATGCTTGAGGAGAGGGATTTCCTCCGAGCGGAGGGAGACAGACTCCACAATGCCTTCGTTGCTTCTCGAGAGGCAGCAGACAAGGTTCACTCTGACATGAAGGCACTGCTCGATCAGGTCAATGAGATTCGAAACGAGATCAAGGCCCAGCAGGAGGAAAGAGAGCGTATCATCAAAGAGCACAACCAGTCGGTCAAAGACGCCCTGAAGACGCCTGACGAGGATGAACAACTCGCAAACTCACTGGCCGACCAGCTCCTTGAGCATGGCTCAATCACACTGGGCGGTGCTAGGAAGGGCGACGAGTCGTCCTCTCAACGAACGAGCAAGGAAAAGAAAAAACCGCGACGTCTCAGGACGACTAGGGGCAACAAGAATTAGGCTACGCGCCGCGATCTTGCATGCGAACATCGAGTTTGTCCATCTCGAGCCCGTCCATCGCCTTTCCAGCCATCATGGAACTGGCCTCTGTCACCCTCTCCGGGTCGTTGAAGTGGTGAGTTGCTAGAACTATGGCCGAGGCGGTGGTCGCTGGATGCTCGGACTTGAAAATTCCAGAACCGACGAAAACGCCATCCATCCCGTGCCTCATCAGTAGCGCAGCATCGGCCGGCGTGGCGATTCCTCCCGCTGAGAAAGTGACGACTGGGAGCCTGCTCATTTCTCGAACCTCACCCATGATCTGCACTATTGAATCATGGCATGCGTCCATGCTTCCGAACGGGGTGTTCTGAACCACCAATTCGTGCTCGGAAGACGACTCGATACGACGCCACCCATCGGAGATGGTGCGAGCGATGGTCTCGAACTCGGCATCATTGGCACTCTGCAGAAGACTGATCTCCTCAGCCACCAAACGGGCGTGTTGAACAGCGCTGACCACGTTGCCCGTCCCCGCCTCTCCCTTGGTTCGAATCATCGCCGCACCCTCCATGATGCGCCGGCACGCCTCTCCGAGGCTGATGCAGCCACAGACGAAGGGGATGGTGAAGTTGTTCTTTGCAATGTGGTAGAACGGATCAGCAGGTGTCAGGACCTCGCTCTCGTCGACCATGTCGACTCCGAGCGACTCCAGCACCCGTGCTTCCTCATCATGCCCTATCCGTGCCTTGGCCATCACCGGGATGCTGGTCGTGTCTATGATGGCGCGTATCAGGTCAGGATGGCTCATTCTGGCCACCCCTCCGTCTGATCGGATGTCCGCAGGGACCCTCTCAAGGGCCATCACCGCAGTAGCACCGGCGTCCTCGGCTATGTGCGCCTGCTCGGGCGTGACGACATCCATGATGACGCCGCCTTCCTGCATCTTGGCGAAACCGCGCTTGAGGAGCTCTGTGCCGTGACGCATCTTCTCGAGATCGACCAGTCGCGACATGCCTTATCCTCTTGGCATGTCCTCATGAACCTATGTCCGGCCCAGATAGAGGTCTAAGAATCAGCCAGAACCGGCGAGTCGCCTTCCGCGACGGGCAGGTCTGGGGCCTCGTCCTCGTTCCTGTCGAGCCACTCCATCTCCTCATCGGGTAGGTCGGTGTCGGCGTAGATTGCGTCAACCGGGCACTCGGGCACACAGGCCGCGCAGTCGATGCACTCATCAGGGTCGATGACGAGATAATTATCGGCTTCGTGGAAGCACTCTACGGGGCAGACTGCGACGCAGTCTTGGTACTTGCATTGTACGCACGCGCTGGTGACTACATGGGTCATGCAAAACCTCGTCCCTTGCGATGCGAAACCGAGTAATAAACTTGCTCGGAAACAAGGTGCAAATGCTACTCGATACCCAATATCGAACGTATTGTGTCGCCCATCACATCAGCCGGTTCACTACCTGGATACACCTCGATCTTGAACTGTCCTTTCGCTGTTGCACCAGTGTGCCCATCGGCAGCGAGCCTGATCTCTCCCTGAACCAGCTTCGACAATTCAACTCTGACGTGCATCACCTTCTCTGCGTCTATTCGCTTGGCAATCCCTTCCTTAATCAGACTCGCCAATGCAGCCTTGCCCAGCCTCGCTAGGGACTCCCCTGCCGCCTTTTTCTTACTGACTCGGGCCTGCATGATGGTCTGCGGAGACCCGTGCCATGACTTCCCCTTATCCATAGTCAATTCACAACCGTCCCCGGCCAGCCATCTCAGACTTTCCTCAAGCAGACTGAGATCGTCCACACCACTGGCGTGGATCCTCCAGGTCACGCTGTGCAGTCCCATGCCGCCTCCATGGGTGAAGCACCCTTGAATACGACGATTGCGATATCGTCAAAGTCCCCCTCGGGGCTTTGATTCAAATACTCGAGGCAGGTCGCACGGCCCGCATACGGGGTAGCCCCCGATAGACGAGGTCGTTGTCATGGCGAAGGGAGCAGCAGCAAGGGCAGCGGCACGCAAGCAGCGGGACAAGTGGAAGTCCAAGCGCTGGTACACAATCCGCGCACCCCGCCATCCATGGGCCTTCAAGGTCATCGGCGAGACAATAGCCGAGGACGAGGCGATGCTCATAGGCAGGAACTACGAGATTCTGCAGAACGAACTTGATGGTGACTTCTCGAAGATGCACGTGAAGGTGCAGTTCCGTATCACCAGTGTAGTCGGAGGTGACGCTCTTACTGAGTACATTGGTCACGAGATGCTGAAGGATCATATCCGCCGACAGGTCCGTCGCGATAGGGGCAAGGTCGATGACACTGTCGACATCGTCACCGAGGACGGCTTCTACGTGCGCGTCAAACCGCTGCTGATATCGAGGAACCGGATCAAGGGAAGCCAGAAGCAGGAGATGCGCACGCTGGCACGCGAAGTGATACTCAAGACCGGTGCCACTACCACTTGGATAGACTTGCAGAAGTTAACTCTAGACGGTACCTTAGAGACTAAGATTAGGGAGGCGGTATCAAAAATTCAACCAGTGCGGGGCGTGATGATCAGACGCACTCAACTGATTCAGACCGGTGTCGTCACTCAGGACGGCCTGACGCTTGAGGAAATTCGAAATCAGGAGGAGGCCGAGAAAGAGGCTGCTACTGAGTTCGAAGCCGAGGACTCGGAATCCTCTGAGGAGGGAGAGTCCTCCGAACAGGAAGAGGAGCCAGAGGCCGAAGCCGAGGAGGATGCAACCGTGCCAGAGTCTGTTGAGGAAGATGCTGCCGAGCCTGAGGCAGTCAGCGATGAGGTTGACTACTCCTCGATGACTGTAGTCCAGTTGAAGGACCTTCTCAGAGAGGCTGGCAAGACCGTATCTGGGAAGAAGGCCGAACTCATCGAGCGCCTGCAGGAGTGAGAACTGTGGCCCGCATCGCGGTGCTCTGTGGTACCGGGATGAGCGCGTTCGCATCCGAACTCGCTTCAATGCGAGGAGCGAACTCGGAAACCCTGCGGATAGACTCCGATTGGGGACAGGTTCCGGCTACGCTGGTGAGTGTCTCAGAGGGGGAAGTTCTAGTTATCGACCGCCACCACTCCGGTGATGGCAGCCGCACCCCCCCTCACATGATCGAGCATCGAGCTAACATACACGCGGCTGCCAGTTGCCAACCCGACCTAGTGGTGAGCATCAACTCGGTCGGCACAATGCGCGAGGACATGCCGCCTGGGACCATTGCAGTCGCGGGCGACGTCCTCGACCTCGCTGAGAGGCCTTGGACGTTCCATGACGATGACGCGTCACATGCTGACAGGACATCCTCCTTCGACTCAGCCGCCTCCGAAGCTTGTGGGAGAGCCATTGAGGTCAGTCAAGGATTAGCGCCGAGCGGGATAGTTGTGGCGCAGTGCATCGGTCCGCAGTTCGAGTCACCCTCGGAGATTGACGCCCTCGAGCGGCTCGGTGCGGATGTGGTCGGCATGACTCTCGGCCCTGAATCCCGATTGATGTCCGAACGGGGGATTCCTCATGTCGCACTCTCGTGTTGCTCCAACTGGGCTGCTGGAAGGACCCCGGGCTCTCCTGATGCTGCCATCGACCATGAAGCGGTCGATGTTGTGGCGGCCACCATGAGTGAGCGCGTCGGCGATTGCATGATGGCGCTTCTGGCCGAGTTGGGTGATTAGTTGGACAGGGATCTAACTATTGGCTTCGTCCTGATTGGGTGCGCCTTGCTTATGTTCCCTCTGATGATGAATTTGATGCAGGAGCACGACGACGCGGTCAAGGAGCACGAGCGCGAGTGCGACATTGAGTACAGGCTACTGGTCCTCAATACCATTGAGTCCCCAGATCCAGTGTTGTGCGAGGAGCTGGAAGGGGAAAAAGCGCGCAAGATCACGTACTTTCTAGGGTCAATGGGACTGTTCGTGGTAACCGGAGTAGGTGGACTGGTCATGGTGCTGCCATATGAGACCAGAGACCCCAAGCAGCCGCCACCGGGTAGGGAACTACGTTGATGGGGTTCCTTGCACAGCATGATTCATGGAACGACCCGTTACCGTAGACGACTGGATTGAGATCGAGGCGCAGGACAGCCCTGACGGCTCCTGGATGACGATGATGTCCCGGGTGGCGGCGTTCCACCACAAGCACGCCTTCGCATCTGAGGAGAACCACGGCCACGACATGGGGTACCGGGTGGCGCTCACTGTCGAGGAACTTGGGGAGTTCGCCGCTGCGATAACCAAGGGCAAGCCAGACGAGGAGGCCGCCGAGGAACTGGCCGACCTACTGATCCTGATACTCGGGCACTCGTTGGCGATGAAGATCGATCTGGAGTCCGAGTTCCACCGAAAGATGGACCGCATCATGCAGAGGGAAGCCCGCAGGGGCAAGCTAGGAATCCGCGTCACAGAGTACACCGACGAGTGAACCATAGGGTAGAATATTATGAAGAAAATCAATTTGAAAGAGAAATTATCCAAGTTTTCGGACCATTGGTCTCCAAAGATTATCGCAGAGATGAACGATTATCAGTTCAAATTGGTTAAGATTAAGGGCGATTTTGTATGGCATAATCATGCGGATACCGATGAGGCCTTCATCGTAGTCGAGGGTAAGATGAAAATCGAGTTTGAGAATGAGACTGTGGAGTTGAATGAGGGTGAAATGTATGTGGTTCCAAAGGGAGTCGAGCACAAACCATGCGCTGAAACTGAGTGCAAAATAATGCTCGTCGAACCTCGTGGAGTTGTAAATACGGGTAACACTGAAGGTGACTTAACTGCCTCTAATGATGTATGGGTATAGGCTTCCCTCGCACTTCTCGCATCGAGCGGCGAGACCATCTATCTCTGAATATCGAGGTGACTATCCTATGAATCCGGAAGAAATGGAGAAGGCCATTGTCCGGAATCTTTCGGAAAAAACCGGCCGGTCGATTGAGGAGTGGTTTGAGGTACTTAACGACACTGAACTTTCGGAAAAACAAGAATTGAGGGAGTACCTGAAGAAGGTCCACAGTGTCGGGCATTTTCAGGCACAAACCATCGTCAAATACTACCTGCTCGATTGAATTAGTGCCGAGTGGGAAAGGGGCGACTCATACGCTAAGGACTGGTTCAGGACTTGGTCCATACTGAGTACGTAGACCCGTGCTCGTTGTCACTATCTGCTTCCAGCCGCTCGATGATCTCTTCGGACCATCCACTGCGATCCCAAGCGGGGAAGCCGACTTCGCCGCTGCCGGTGGTGTGCACTGTGGTCACGTGGATCTCGTCCACCCTATCGAGGAACATCTCGTAGACCTGCGCTCCACCGATGACCCAACACTCCTCGCTGCCTTCCGCGAAGGCCAACTCGATTGCGCGGCCTACGTACAGGGCAGTCTCGGCTCCCTCAGCCTGCCAGTTCGTATCGCGTGACATCACGATGTTGACGCGCTCGGGAAGAGGTCTGAATGAGTTGGGAAGCGAGTCCCAAGTCTTCCTGCCCATGATGACTGAGTTGAAGCCATCACCTTCGGTGAGACGCTTGAAGCGGGCCATGTCGCTGGCCAACTTCCATGGAAGATTACTC
>Ga0208113_1000090_pt1 | contig 42842 bp, 35 predicted proteins | sample Knorr_S7_td_NADW_FD_185598 | JGI IMG/M metagenome (GOLD analysis project Ga0208113, IMG submission 185598) | Marine microbial communities from Southern Atlantic Ocean transect - Knorr_S7_td_NADW_ad_2505m_LV_A (SPAdes) (version 2) | ecosystem: Environmental > Aquatic > Marine > Oceanic | place...
TTCGTATTTCTTGGCGCTTTGTACCAGCCGATTTCGTCGATAGCAGTGGATGGTTTGGGATTCGACCGTGAGTATGCCGAGGACATTCTAAGAGTGTTTCTCTATTCCCTAGCGGGCATCGCCGCTCTTAACCTGGTGAGGATATTCATGAACCGGTTAATACTCTTCCGGTTCGATATCGAAAAAGAGGTGGTCGAAGGCCAAAATGTCGGCAGCGGGGCCGCTGAGTTCGGCATGTACATCGCCACCGGATTATTGATCGCCGGCTCCGTGGCTGGAGAAGGGGGTGGGCCGGATACGGCTGCGGCGTTCTTTGGAATGGGGTTGGTGCTTCTGGTTGTATTCGCTTTGTTTTACCAATTGACCACTTCATTTGATATGCATTCCGAGATTGAGGGCAAGAATACGGCCGTGGGTATCGCGTTGGGAGGAAACCTGATCGCTATCGGCTTAGTGATATTCAAGGCGGTGTTCGGGGATTTTGACGGGTGGAACGAGGGAGTCGCGGCTTTTATCACCTTTGGAGTGATTGGCTTCGCGCTACTTTACGTGATGAGATTACTGCTGGACAAGATGCTGCTGCCCACAGTTTCTGCGTCGAAGGCCATCGCGGTCGACCGCAATCTGGGGGTGGCTTTCATAGAGAGCGCAGTGGTTATCAGTTCTGCATTGATACTATTCATAGCCATCTGACGAGGTCGGAGTTCTTTTACTATCTCTCGATTCGCCTGAGCAATTCTTCTTGCGATTCTATCTCGGCAGCCGTATCGAATCGTACCTCAGCGAAGTTGTATCCCGCTTCGATGACCAATTCAATCATGTCCTCATCGATACGCACACCGTTGGTTATCGGGCTTAATACCTCTCCGAAGAACCTCTCCGAGTGGATGGATTCGCGCCAGGTTGCCAAGCCCTCGTCAAAAGACCCGTCGTAGAGGCGGAGCAAGAATACGACCCGTGCCGGATCCAGATCTTCGAACTCATAGATCTGAACCCTGAGGTCCTGTCCGCGGCCAGTATCAAACTCAAGCGCCCCGCTTGCGGTATCGTAGTACACGTCCTTAAACACGTCGTATTGATTGATATAGTTTTCCGTCTCAGCGATAGTTCGCCCGATCGCTTGTCTGCCTTCTTCCGATATCTCAAAGATGGGCTCCGGGTCGGATGGTGTTATCAGGTTCACGGATTGAAGCTTCCTGGCGATGGGAGTTAGCTGTTTGTCGATGTCATCTATCGGCGCTACCGAAAGTTTGTAGTTATGTTTTTCGAGAAAGTACATCAGCATATTGGCCTGCATGAACTCTATCGATGTTTGTTTGTTCTTGATGTAGCCAGCGGTGGTCAGGTATTCCAAAACGTCAAGGTTCTGGTCAATCACCAGGTCGAACACGGCGGTCTCTGCGATCCGATGCTCCGGCGATTGCATCAGACTGAGATGGTCGTCCAGCCGGTCGGTTGATTTGATTTCTGGTCCCTGGTTGATAAAGAAATTAAGAGAGCATTTACCGTCACGCCACTCTGCGAATATCTCCAGCAACGCAATATACATATCCGGAAGGTCCGGATTTTCTTTCACGTCCAGCATCGATCGGATTTTCGATTGTTGCCGTTTGTTCCGAGGGAAAGCTATGTCTAGGAAGTCTCCGAGGCGGAAGTTAACGTATTCGGGCCCCAGCTCCACCCAAAATGCGTCTTCAAGGTTCATTTCCCCCAGTGAAACCTGGAAAATGAACGGACGATGTTTAACGTAAAAGGCCTTTGCGGGATCGTAGTCTATTGAAAAACCCGCTAAGGCCTTCTGATATTTGAAATGTTGTACAGCCATTATTTGACACTCTCTAAGGTAGGTGAGCGACTACCTTAAGTTACCAATTATCACCTGCCCGCCACCGGCCCCCTTCGCTCCCCCACTTCTCCATCCGGACTTTCCAAAGCTGCTTCTGACTCCGGTCTTGCTGCTTTTAAATGCTCCGGTGGACTTTTGGTTTCCAATATAGCTCTGCCTGGCCGGGCTCAATTGGCGGCCAGCGTTGGCGTAGGAGCTTCGATTGGCCGAGCTTTGTTTGCTGTAATATTGGGAGTTTTTCCCGACCTGCCCTCCGCCTTGCCCGCCCGAATAATTCGTTGAATTACGATAGCTAGTCCGATTGGTCTCCATCTGTGGCACCCGGGAACGAGGTGTGTAGTAACCGTAACCACCCCGTGTCATAGACGAGAAGATCAGGTAGGTAAAGAGAAAACTCCCGCCGCCCCCGAACGCGCTGTAATGTCTGTTCGCTCCCCTTCCTCGCAACTCGTTAGAACCATTTTCATTTGTGATGGCGAATAATAGGTCGTCTTTCCCTGGCTCTAGGTCGCCATTTTTATCCAGGTCCTCAAAGGCTTCGATGATGCGTTTTCCGCCTTCTTCTTTGGCCCGAATCAACACGATACCGTCGCCTTCGTAGATCTCGTTCAGGCGCTTTTCGAATTCCTCAACACTCTGGGATTTCTCAAAAGCTTCTTGTACCGCCTCCATGTTGATCCTGCCGATAGCGCCCTCGGTGGTGGCCCATTCATCCGCACTCACTCCGGTGGAACAACCGGCTATTACAGGGCCGGCCACCATCATGGAAGAGCCGAGGATAAGCGACATTCCCATTCTTTTTCGTTTAACCATGTCTCATGCCCCTTTTCATAAAGATCCGTCTGGGTCGAAGGTCCTAACGGTGATCATGCCAAAATCTGCATCACATCGTGGAAAAGCTCTACCCTTGGTGGCCGCGGACCGTTGGTCGGCGGGCTAGAGAATCCGGCTAATCTTGGCAAGAATGAATCCACGATGCGGGTTTGAAAAAGCTCATATGACTCAAAGCTTGTCAGTGTGAAAGCAGCCATGTCGCCTCTTCCGTGAGCGCCACACAACTGGGTGCTTAAGATCAGGCTTTGGACGTAGGAGATATGTTCTTTCCATAGCTCATCACTTGTTTGCAGATACAGCAGAGTACTCAACTCATTGAACTCCCTGCTGGTAAACCTCTCTCTTGTCTTATCCAGCCGCTCATTGAGCAATTCGGTGATCCCGTCTTCGATCAAGTTAAGGTCTACACCGCGTAGGCTAGAAGCTGAGATGTTGTAATCCAGGTATATCTCGTCGCTCAGGTCTGCGAACTGCCGTGCGTAGTCATCGACCAGCAATCCCGGGAAGTACATCTGTGAGAGTTGGGCCGCCTTTGCGGCCATCAGGTCATCAAGGAATGGTTCGAAGTCTTCCATACCAAGGATGTCCATTCGGCTGCGGTAGTAGGCAAAAGACTGGGCCTCGAAAACCCTGGTGTACTCTTCGATTCTTGCACGGCGCGACTCAGCATCCTTCTCGGCATTTTTCCTCAGTTTTTCTAGATGGCGATTCAGTGGCGCTCCTTCCAGGAAAGTCCGGCCAGCTGAGTCTATACCGGTATCCGCCAATGCCGACGAAGCTGGACCGGCGTCCTTGAGGAGGCAATCTTCTGCAGACAAGAAGAACTGTGAGGTTCCAAAAGCTCCTTGCCTCCCGCTCCGCCCCATGAGCTGACGGTCGACCCTCGCGTTATCACTGGCTTCTGCGCCGATCACAAATAGGCCTAGACCAAAGTCCATGTTGATCACACGCCCATGCGTAGACACATCACGAGCCTGCAGCACGACTTCGATTCCATGTTTCTTGTTGGTAGTGACAACTCCATATCCCAGGTCACTGGCGCTGACGGCCGATAACAGAATCTCTGCGGCTTCGCTGGTGGGACATTTGAGCGTTACTACGCCAACCCCGTCGTCCAGCAAATGGCCAACCAATCTGATGTAGTTGCTTGTGATTTGGCAGTCCAATCCCACTTCCAGGATGATGTCTGTACCCCTACCTGCCATGTCGGTTGCCACTGTTACCGAACCTAAAAGGCCCGCCTCGTGGATGATTCGGTCCTCTTCGAGGTCGTTGGCGGCGTTGAGTAGATTGTGGTCTATTCCATCGCTGGTCAATAGTTGGGAGATGGCGTCGCATTCATCAATGGAATGCGTGCCGATTAGGACTGGCCTACCGATCAGTTGGCAGAATCGGACTTCGTCCAACATGGCCTCTAATTTGTTTCGCTGACTAAAGTACATCCTGGGCTCGAAGTCCGTCCGTTTGACGTGTTTGTTGGGAGCCACGGAAATAACATCCAGGCCGTAAGTGCTCTGAAACTCCCTCTTGGAAGACATAGCGGTACCGGTCATTCCGCACACAGTGGAGTATTGAGAGATGAAGCCCCGCACGGAAATTTGCCCTAGGACTTCGTGTTCCGGCTGCACCGGAACGCCCTCTTTTATTTCCAGAGCGGCCTGTAGTCCGAAATGGTAACGGGTATCGGGTCTCCCTCTGCCCGTGTACTTGTCAATCAGTACCACCTGATCATCTCTTACCAGGTAATCCACGTCCTTTTTGAGTAGGGCGTATCCCCAGATCATTCGCAGAATCTGGTGCATCCGGTTCTGCTTCCGAGCGAGTTGCCGATCAAGCTCGTTGATCTCTTTTCTGCGTGACGCTAATGAAAGACCGTTATCGGAATAGGAAGTACTTAGCCGGTCTAACACAGCCGAATCTTCGAACATGGGACCCAAACACGACTCGACAAAATCCTGACCTTTCTCGGTCAAGCACAGTGACCTGCCGTCGTTGTCGATCCAATAATAAAGATTGCTGGTCAGGTACTCATATTCTTCGTCGACGCGATACTCAGAGATAATCCGGAGCACCCGCTTCAACCCCTTGGGATCAGACGACAATTCTTGCCGCAGCACAGTGCTGTCAGGATCAGCAAGGTGGAGTTTAGCTAAGATTATCAGCCCGGCGTGTGAGCGAGGTTCAAGGCTTCCCATCTCTTTCTCTAGTGCGGAGACCGCGGACCGCTGTTGCTCAACCAAGTGTTCGATTGTCGTCCGGAGCTTGGCAGGTATCTTAGGGATTTCACCGGCGCCACCGGCGATGATCAAAGGGATATTAGCTTCATCGATCAACGCGTGATCCGCCTCGTCTATGACGGCAACATCCAATTTTCTTTGAACCACTTCAACGGATGATAATTTCAGGTTGTCCCGCATGAAGTCGAACCCAAATTCCCTAAGCGCGCCGTACACGATCGATTTCCCATACGCAATTCGCCGCTCCGATTCTTCCATTACCTCCATAACGGCGCTCACACTCAGTCCGAGAGACTCGAAAACCGGCGCCAAAAACTCGGCATCTCTACCGGCCAGATAATCGTTGGCAGTAATCACGTGCACCGTTCTTCCTTGAACCGCGTGAAGCACGACGGGGAATGCCGCGGCAATTGTCTTACCCTCACCGGCGTTCATCTCCACGATGTTCCCCTGGTACATCAAGAGGCCGGCCAGAATCTGCTCGTCGGTAACCTCAAATACAAATTCGCTTTCCTTGTCATGAATACGGAGGGTCCGATAGAAGCAGGCAGGCAGATGGATTTCCGCCCCGTATTCGACCTGGCTCCGTTGGTTCACATACAGGACCGCGCCGACCAAAATCTGCTCCCAGGATTCCAATCCTTGACGGACTAAAACCGGAGCCACGGTGTTGTTGAAGCTCTCCCAGCAATAGCTGTCGATGGGCGCCAATTCGCTCACAGCGTTGTGGTAATCAATGCTTTGGGAAACGCTGAACGCCAGTTCGTGGATGGCTTGGAGTTTTTGATCCTTGATCGTCGAGTCGAAAAATCGCCATGCTCCCTCACGCCTACTGATGGCCTCATTGACGATGGCGAACACTTCAGGCAAAGCATCCTCACCCGAATCCCCGCCGGTTTTCCGTGCAAGAAAAGTCATCGTTTCCCGCAATTGAGCGTCGGAAAAACAGGTAAAGTCGCGGCGCCGAATCTGATTCAGACGGGTTCTTCCCAATCGGTTAGAAGACCCGTCTGTACCGCTAACGGAACGCGAAAAGCCCTCGAGCCAATCTACGACTTGGGACTTAGCCATTTTTTTCACCGCATATCGTTCGGTTCAATTCCGACCTACCTACGTCCCCCGGCTGACCTCGCCGGTCACCGAGGCCAGCGTGTCTTCAACTGATTTCCACTCCAGCCGAGAGGACGCTATATACACAAGCACGTCGTCTTTCAAAGGAAAAAGATCTGTGAACCTGAGATGCACGGTCCCGTCCCGTACGACTCCCACCATGTTCACATCGCGGTCCAACATGTTTTTTGCGAGCTCCGGATACGAGACTTGGTGATCCGGTATGTCCTCTAGGCGAAGGCTCAGCAGGGTGCCCTCCAATTTGTTGCTAGTTATGACCTGGGTCAGCAGGCTTACGCCTGGATCTTGAGACTCCTGCACCAGAAGATTGTTGGCCATCTGTAGCGGGAAAACTAGGGAAGTATTATCCATACCCTCAAACAGCACCGCGTGTCTGGGATTTATACATTCCACCGTGGCCATGATATTAGGATTTGAACGGTGCAGCACTGAGACCGCAGAGGCTACGATGCTGTCACTGTTTGGGTCGTCGTAACCGGTACTTAATATGATTGCTTTCTGGGCCTCAGCGACCGCCGCCCTGCTATAGGTCTCCGTCTCCAGGGGCGAACCGCGAAGGAAATGGACGTTGTGGCGTTGGAACGGCATCGATTCCAGCCGGTCCGTTACCAGGGTAATATCGTAATTTTCATGACCCGAGTCCGATGTGAATTCGTCGATGATGTTGCGTACTCGAGACTCATTGGGGTAGTTGATTATCAAGATGTGGTTTTTCAGATATAGCCTCCCCACGCCGGAACGCTCCCTATTCTGCAACTCGATCAGCCAGTTGATTATCATGCCCGCCGAAGCTGTGAACGCAGTTAGACCCAATATTGTGATAAAAAGGATCGTTCCGATCCTGGCTCCAATGGTTGTAGCAGAAAGGTCACCGTATCCGATGGTGGTAATCGATATCATACTGTACCAAAAGCTATCTCCAACGGATAATTCCGGGCGTATCCCTCTTTCAAATAGATAGAATGTCATCGCATTCCCGACGATGCTGAGGAGAAGAGCGAACACCACTACGGCGCCGCCAAGTCTTTTCCTCCGCCGGGCGCGGTAAAAATTTTCTAAGATCAGTTCGATCATGCTGCAATAAGCTCAGTGGTCTTTGCCAGTCAAATTGAATACCGTCTAGCTTTAATAATCGGTGTCAGAATGATCCAGGGTGTCAACTCTTCAGATCTACTACCACGACGCCGGCTTTGTGGTCTTGGCCTTCGCTCTCATTGTATCGGAACAGTAAGTGCTCCTCGCTCGCGATGATTTGCCGACTGGCGAAGGGGTGCTCATTGGCAAACCGCTGCCCAATCTCAGAATTGAGATGCCATTCCTCTTCAATCGCACAGTCCAGGCCAACTTTTTTGCAAGCAATCTTATATTGCCGTTCCAAGTCTAGGAACTCTTTCCGGTTTTTATAAACGAGCGGCATGACGAAAAATCTCTCCGAGATGTACAAGCCTAGTTCGTTTTCAAACACCTCTATCAAGTCGGCCTCGGGGATCCAACCCTCTAGCGCGTAGAGCAGGTTTTCTGGAATGTCTTGAGGCACCCGATGATAATAGAAAGACTCCGTGTTCAGTGACATCCTCACCGATACCGGAACTTTGTCTCGGCAATTTAACATCTTGTCTACATCGGGCCCGGCTAGGAATATGAAAGGTATGTTCCCATTCGTAGCGTCCACGACGATGTCGGAACCGTCAAGGTGATACAGCAACGCCAGATGCTCCCAATAGCGCATGTACCGTTTCGAAAAATCGAATTCGAAGGTTGTGAGGAGTTCCCTCAATTTTTCTTCGGGGAGCGGTTTTTCGGCATTGGGACCGGCTAGAAGATACTCCGACTCGTACCCCAAGTTGTCTGTGAGGAATTTCAGCGCTTGGACTTTTTCCGAGCAGATGCCACCGCCCCCTGCGATGATATTTAGAACAGTTTCATCTCCTGTTTTGAAGATGAGTTTTTGGCCGGTGAACCGCGAATAGCTCTCAAAGTCGGCTTCCCAGATTCGTTCAGAGACGGACCGAAGCAGAGTAAGCCTGTCTTTCGCAGATTCTAGTTCAAGGATAGCGTCAGTGTCTGATACGCCATGGTCGCGTTCGACTGATGACCTGATAAATTCCAGATAGGCGGGCTCATCCTTAACCCACCTCCTTTTTTTGAAACCTACTAAATTGCGGCTATAACCGACATTCCAACGGTCCAGCGTTAGGTCGATCACATCAACCTCAATCTCGCCGGCACGCCCGAACCCCACTTCAGGAGGCATCCCGGTTGCTAAGGTTTGGTCGCCTTGTTTGACGTTCGTGCCGGGGAATAGGTCATGGAGCCGTCCATCGTCATCGCTGACGTACGTCAAGTCTTGAATCGCGGACAAACTTCGGGCGGATTCAGGAGTGATACGCTTATTTTCGAGCAACTCATCAATCGGAGGCGATTTAAGGTAGCGCTCAAGTAATAGTTCCCATGGTAGGGATACGTCTTCAGGTTTCAGGCGAACAGCGCACGTTCGTGTCGTAACTGAGTCGGTGATTTGCAATATGTAATTGAGATTATCTTTGATCGTCATCAATCACCAACCTGACGCCGTTAATTAAACCTACCGGGTATTGGAATTTGAATCGAAATCGAACAATTCTTGCTGGAAAAATCCCTTAAGCCGGAGAGGGTTGATCACTGCGGGAAATTACGAGCCTGGTAATACGGAGTAATATTTTGGGGCATGACGCTGATTCACTAGCCATGATACAGGCTGAACACGATCTCATGCCGGTTGTCCCGATTCTGCATTTAACTGGAATGGCAGGCTCCAGTCTACTATTTATTCTTCGATGACCCGGCAACCGACGAACGCATCAACACCACCACCAACCCGTGTTTTAGGCCGAGTTCGACTCTCCTCCGTCTCCACCAGCAACCAATAAATGCCCGGTCCTTCCGAGGAAAGACCGGGCATTTTTGCGCCTAAGACATCAGACGGGAAAACAAGGGTTGGCAGTGAGGCGACTTCGGCAAAGCGTGCCGCTGGGGGCGATGTTCGCCGGCGAAGGGATTCCAGCATTTGCCTGAGATTGACGGGCTCAGAATGCCGTCTTATAGTTCGCGATAATCCAAAGTGAGACCTATTCGAGGAAACCAGATCTAGTTAGGCATTACAGAAACAATAAGGAGACCTTCCATGACCACCAAAAAGGCGTACCGGTACGACCCTTCGGATCTGTACGAAGTTCGAGAGCATGACCAAGAGTACCTCAACGTCGGCGGCGTAACCCGTCAGGTCCGGATTTACCAACCCGATGGACCAGGGCCTTTTCCCATACTTTTAAGCATCCATGGCGGGGCGTGGACCGACAAAGACCACACCGATTACGAGTCAACCAGCACGCCATTGGCCGCCACCGGCCTGGTTGTGGCCGCCATCGGCCAACGGGTGGGCGCAGGGTTCCCTTACCCGTTGCAGATCCAAGACATTCACTATGGCGTCCGCTGGCTCAAAGCCCATGCCGCCGATTTCAATGGTGACCCCGACGCCGTTGGCGGTATCGGCTACTCCAGCGGTGGACACACCTTGCCTCTAGCAGCCATGCGCATCGATGATCCCAGATATTCGGCCCTGCCTCTGGAAGGCTCGTCCCCGGCCGATGCCAAATTAGCCTGGATGATTTCATGTTGGCCGGTCATTGAGCCGTATTTCAGGTATGAGATCGCCAGGGAAAAAGGCAACACAGATCTGATGGAAAAGCATCACATGTTCTTCCGAGGTGATGAAGCGATGCATGAATCCACCCCTTTGAACGTCATCGAAAGGGGCGAGAACCTGACGTTACCTCCGGCGATGGTCTTTCACGGCACAGCCGACGATGTGATGCCGATCGAAGCGTCCGAGAGATTCGTAGCCGCCTACAATGGGGCCGGAGGCAATGCCCAGCTAGTGCCCTTCCAGGGAAAGGGCCATGGCTGGGCTAGAGCGGCAGGCTCGGAGGTAGATGAGTTTGTGAAGGTAGCTACGGAATTCATCTCCCAGCAGCTTGGTTAAAGACGTCAACAAGCGCCAGCACTGCTAGTCCGTGTTTTAGACCGGGCCCAACTCTCCCCTGTCTCCACCACGCAATCATGTCCGGCTGCTTAGATGACGGACTCACCCAAGGATCTGGGGTTGATCGGAGTGGGCATGGATTGCACCTCAGGGAGGACCTTTTCGGCGAAGAGCCGGAGGCTCTTTTCGGCCTTCTCCCTCGGCATACCGCCATACATCATGTGGATCACGACCTTCTCCATGCTGATGGTCTGCTGCATCGTCTTAATCTTCTCGATTATCTGGTCCGGGGTGCCGATCGGCTGAGTCGCGCGACGCGCGGCGAGCCTGGCCTCCGCCGGACTTATATCGGCGGTCTGTCGCAACAGGTATTCCTCGTAGCCACGTATGCCCTCGTAGCCTGGGTTGTTCCAATCGAAGTAGTGGTGCTGGGCCGCGATGCCTTGGTTTTTGAAATAGACCCATCCTTCTTCGGCTTCGTCAGCGGTTTCGGCGCAGTACATCCACAGCAAGGTGGTGGGTTGGTCCGGTGGTAGGCCCAGATCCTTCCGAATCTTGTTGAACCTTTGCACCTTGTTGATCATCTCATCAACGTCGTCACCGGCGACAAACATCTGCCCAAGACCGTTCTCTGCAGCCAGTTTTGCCGAAGCCTCCGTGCTGAATGCCACCTTGATATTCTTGGTTAGGTCGCCCTTATGGCGGGCCTGAGGACGGATACTGGTCGGTGGTATATCGTACACATCGCCCTTGAATTCGAAGCGCTCCGCGCCGTCAGCGGCCCTGATGGCGTTAATCACATCATAGAAATACTTGTGTGATTCCTCCATCGGGTAGCCGAGCGAAGCGTATTCGTGTGGCGAAATGCCACGTCCGATGCCGAGGTGGAGGCGCCGGCCTTTCAACAATATATCGAGCATGGAGATTTCGTGAGCCAGCCGAACTGGATTCCACCATGGCGCAACGATTACTGCTGTGCCCACATCTACTCGATTGGTTCGGCCGGCCCAATACGCCAGGTATTGCAACGGATTCGGCTGCATCGAATAAGCAGAGCCATAGTGTTCGGTAGCCCAGATCGAATCGAATCCCAGCGGCTCAACTAGTTCCCCCATATAAAGGGTGTCATCCATATTCTGGGAATCCGGAACCTCTGGAGGCCGGTCATAATCTCCCTCCATCAGTCGGTCCCAGTCACCTTGGTTATATCCGGTGACCATTACTCCGCAGTGCATTTGTTTCGTCCTTTGCCAGTGTCCTGAGCACGTGACAGGCCCGGCTTATTCTAAAATGATGGCAATTTGCGGTGTCAGTATAACTGTTCCTTTAAGCGGACACGGACCGTTGATGGCGAAACCTCATCAGACTACCTATGAAATGTAATCTCCATCGGTCTAAACACCACGAAAACCACCAGCCCGCGTTCAACTCTCCCCCGTCTCCACCAGGCTCAAAATAAACGCCCTGGTTAAACAACCGGGGCGTTTATGTGCCTACGGAAAATCTATCGGTTGACGGGTTCGTGCTTTTTGAGGAAGCGCCGGGCGTGCTCTGCCACCTCGTCGATGTGCGGTTGGGAATCTTTCCATGGATAGACGGTCGCTCAAGTGAATAAACGAATCGAGTCGTGCTCAAAACCGGTGGTCACCTGCTACCTGGGCGACCGGGACGAGGCGTCGCCGGAATTGCCCAACGTCACCATCACCAACAATCTCGACGATGCCGCCACTGCCGCCATCCGGTTGGCCGGTGGTATCAGAGTTGATGAAGGATCGGCGGTCTCCCCGGAAGCGCTCCAACGGGAACAGGCAAAACTGCGGTCCAGCCAGAAGTATGTGCGGGGTATCTTCGCCGGCGGAACGTTGTGCTACCAGGCCAAGCAGGCGCTCAAGGATGCCGGCCTCGCTGTCTATTCAAACGAGCCCCTAGAGAAGGACATGGGCCTGCGGGACTCATCCGTTAGCGTTGAGCACACTTTAGTGGACATGAGAGCCGATGAATTCACGGAAGGGAAACCCCATCCCATGGTCGACTCAACGCAACGCGTCCAACGGATACTCGCCGAAGCTGGCGGTCCAGAGATTGCCGTCCTCCTCTTGGATTGCGTCTTGGGGTTCGTCGCCGCCGAAGACCCCGGTGGCGACATTGCGCCGGCTATCACGGAAGCAAAGAGAACAGTTGAACAGAGAGGCGACAACCTTAGTGTTGTTGTCTCAGTCTGCGGTACCGAACTCGACCACCAGGGTCTGGAATCCCAGATTCATTCACTGGAGGAAGCCGGGGCTATCGTGTTTACGTCCGCGTTCCAGGCTGCCGGGTTTGCGGCACAATTAGTTACCGGGAAGGACAAGTAGGTGGAACAAGAAACAGGCATCCACCGATTATTGGCCACGCCGGTTGCCGCCATCAATCTTGGAGTGGAAGATTTCGCGGATAACCTGGAAGCCCAAGACGCCCAGGTCGTGCACGTCACCTGGACCCCACCTGCCGGCGGAGACCCGGAGATCATCGCGATTCTGGATAAGATTTTGTAGCCGGTGCGCCGCACGGCTCCCCACCAACACAACAACCCGTGTTCCGGACAAGTCCGGCGCCCGTCTCCACCAACTGCTGTTGATTGACTCACCTACCATCTCTGGCCGGAGAGATCGTCTGGCTGTTTCCAATGTAAGTATCGGGTAGACTACCAGCGGCGTCGTTTGAACGACGAACGTTAGTACTTAAGCTGATTATCGGAGAAAAGTAAGTATGGAATCTCTTAGCCGGCAACTTGCGCAGTGGGTCGTAGGACTACGCTATAAGGATCTTCCGCCCGCGGTGGTAGACCGCGCCAAAGGCGTTACGCTTCACAGTCTTGCATCGGTGCTCCTTGGCTCTCAGGCACGGACCGGCCAGCAGGCGGTACAGCTCATCACCTCGGAAGAAGCCGGTGTGGCCCAAGGGGCCACAATCATGGTGGACGGCACAACGGTGACCAAGGGCGGCGCCGCCTTCGCCAATGCGGAGATGGCCATGACCGGCGGAAAGTTGGATTCCTTTCGCATGCTCACCCACCCAGGTACCAGCATCCTTCCCGGCGCATTCGTGGGCGCGGAAACCTCCGGCGCATCTGGCCAGGAATTCCTCACCGGCGTCGCTGCTGGATACGAGGTCATGGAGCGTCTGGCGTCAGACTTCATTCCCACCGTGATGTCGCGCGGATTTCATGCCGGTCCTGTATTTGGCATCTTCGGCCCAGCCATCGCCGCCGCAAAGATGCTGAACTTTAGCGAGGACCAGGTGAACAGCACCATAGCGCTGTGCGTTCACTTAGCGGCGGGCAACCTTGAAGGACCTCGCAACGGTGGAGTTGCACTGCGTGAGGGCGCAGCGGTGCGCAACGCCATGCTCGCAGTGTCGCTGGCTCAGATGGGGCACGTGGGCGGGGACACCACCCTGGAGGGCGACGCGGGGTTCTATCACGCCTACACGGGCAACAACCAAGGGAAACTGACCTACAGTTTTGTTGGCGACACCCAGACCAGCCTAGACGTGATCACCAAAGGGTTGGGAAAGGACTGGATGTTCTTGGAAACCCTTTACCGCATCTATTCGACGGCCGGTTACAACATCGCGCATGTCGATGTCTCAGCGCAACTCTGCACCGAACACGACATCAAATATGAAGATGTCGAACGCGTGGAAGCCGTTGTGAACTGGATGGAGACCCAGTATCCGAGCCCAGCCTTCCCGAGCCGCCGCGAAGACGCCGAGGCACGGCCGGGGTCCACGCCCTACTACACCGCGTACGGGGTCTGCCGGCGAGGCTTCCCGGTTTTACGGAGCCAGCAGATGGGCGTTGCGGACGGCGACGGCGATCCGCCCGAGGTGCTGGAATTGATGCACCGCGTAAAGCTGATTCCTTCGCATGACATGACGCTCTTCGGCCCCCGCATCACCATCTTCACCAAAGACGGCAAGAGTTACACCAAGCAGTCCACCGGACGCGAATTCATGTGGGACTTCGAAGAAGAGGCGCGGCGGATCCGCGACGTCATACCTGGCGTGCCGATTCCAGAGGCCCAGTTCGAAGAGATCATTTCGACCTGCCGTGACCTGGACAGCGCGGACCGAGCCGACCGTCTCATTCAGCTAACGATCAAGTAAGAGCGTTGGGTGGGGTTGTGCCGATCGTCACCTGATTCGAGCGTCCCTACACCACCCCTGCCTCCGCCATATAGGCAAGCTCCGTCTTTTGCAAGCCTAATTCATTGCAGAAGATCTCTTCGTTATGCTCTCCGATCAATGGCGCCCGGTTGGAAATCCGCCAGGGTGAGCCGTTGTAGATGGCGGCGGGACCGGGGTATTTCAAGTTTTTACCCAATTCGGGATGGGGCACCTCAACCCAGAAGCCACGGTCTGTCAGATGGCCTTCGTCCACCAGCTCATCCGGCGCCCGGACAGCTCCCCAGTTAAACCCGCGCTCCTGGCCGCCGTGGGCGATCTCGTCACGCGTCATATTCGCCGCAAAGTTGGCGATCACCTCGTCTATGTGCGCCTCGCTCGCTGCGAAAACCGCTGGCTCCAAGTAACGTTCTTCCATGAGATCGTCTGCTAGGCCATGGCTGTCCATCCACTCGACCAGCGCCGGGAATAATCGGAGCGTAACCCTTGCTGCTGAGGCGTTGACGTACTTGCCGTCCTTGCAGCGCAGTTGGCTCAGAGGGGTCGGCGTCGCCGCGGCGTGGCGGCCCGTCTGGCGCCGCACGACCTGCCCTTGGTAGATGTAGGTGTTCACGTGCATCTCGGTGGTCAGGGCGCAGGCGTCGTGCACCGAAGCGTCGATGTATTGGCCCTGGCCGGACGTCGAGCGGGACATCAAGGCGGCGATCATCGCCATATAGGCGTAATGGCTACCGATATGCCAGGCGTTGCCGCCGCCCGGCGCGATGGGAATATCCCCGGATACGTGCTCGCTGTCGTAGCCGCAACAGCCCATCTGCCCCCCTGCCGCAAGATGCAGCAGGTCGCCGGCCAAGAAGTCGCGCCATGGCCCGGTCTGTCCGAACGACGTTAGAGAGCACATGATCAGCCGCGGGTTCGACGCTGACAGGTCCTCATATCCTAACCCTAGTGAAGGCAGATACCCGGCGGGGAAGGTCTCCAGGACCACGTCCGCCGTGGCGGTCAGCCGCCGGAAGAGGTCCCGGCCATCCTCTGTGCCCAGGCTGAGCGTGATGCCTCGTTTAGAGGTGTTGTAGTGCCAGAAGGAGAGACTGCGGTCCCGGTGGGGCAGATCGTCTAAGAACGGCCCGACGGTCCGCGCCGCTTCCCCTCCGGGAGGCTCGATCTTGATAACCTCTGCTCCCAGGTCCGCCAACAATTTCCCACAGTATTGACCCTTCTGGTCTGCCAATTCCAACACCCGCAACCCGGACAACGGGCCTGGTTGATCGCCGCCGTCCATCGCTCTGGGTGCTTTTCCCGTATCCTCGATCTTCGGCCCGGTGCCAGGACCCGTGAACGGCAACGGGTCCGCCTTGATCATCTCGTCCATGTAGGGGTAGCGGTCCAAGGTCGCCGGCCAGAAGGTATTGTCTTCGTAGCCGGCCACGAACTCTTCGTGACTCAGGCCCAGCATGCCCTCGAAAATCTCCTGGTTGTGCTGGCCGATCAGGGGAGCGGGTTTGGTGTTGATGGCGGGGGTATTCGATAGTTTGAATGGAGCGTTTTGGAACTTGTACCTGCCGACCACCGGGTGTTCAAGTTCCTGATACAACTCCCGGTGACGGAGTTGCGGGTCATGCTCCACCCGGTCCTCGGTGCTCTGGACCGGCATGGCGGGCACATCCGAGGCTTGGCATAGCTCCATCAACTCGTATTTCTCGAGGGTCCGCGCCCATTCCTGGATGCCCAGGTCCATCTCTTCCTGATGTTTTAATCGACCGCTGAGAGTGGTGAACTTCAGGGAAGTAGCCCATTCGGGAGAGCCCATGACCCCCACCAGACGCGACCATTCTTCATCGGAAAAACAGGTGATGGCGCACCAGTCGTTGTAGCCGCCGCCCTTGGTGCGGTAGGCATTATGAGGAGCGGTGGTGGGGCCACGGTAGTTGTTGAGCATGGGGGAGCCGGGCCAATGGGCCCGGTTGCCCGGCGGGTATCCTTCCCTGCGGGAAGGCCGGCCATTCACCGTCGCGTCCAGCATGGCGGAGCCGTTCAGCGTGGCGCCGACGACCATCTGTGAAATGTCTACGTGCTGGCCCAAGCCTGTCATGTTGCGGCGGTAGAGCGATGTCATCGTGGAAAAAGCGATGTACATGCCGCCCGTGTCGTCCAGGTAGGACCAACCCCATCCCGCCGGCTGCTCGCCGGGAAGGCCGGATAGAAAAGTCAGGCCCGAAAAGGCCTGGGCGATGGGCCCCATGGTGAGGTATTCGCTGTGCCGTCCGGTATGGCCGAACCCTGACTGGGAAACATAGACGATGTCCGGCTTGATCTTTTTCAGCTCTTCGTAACCCAGGCCCCAGCTTTTCAGCGCCAGGGCGCTGAAGTTTTCGACCACCACGTCTGAGACGGCGACTAGTTGCTTGATCAGCTCCAGGCCCCGTTCCGACCGCAGGTTGACGGTGATGCCCTTCTTGTTCGCGTTGGTGTCGTTGAAGTTCGTCCGAGTATTAAGGTCCGGTTCTATCCCGGGAGCCGAACCTCCGGTGGACCTGCCCCGCTCGTTCAAGGGCCATTCCACCTTGATAACATCCGCCCCCAGTGCGCCCAACCAGCGGGTTGCCCACGGACCTGCCCTCACCCAAGTGAAATCCAATACGCGGACGCCTGCCAGAGCCTTCGGTGAAAGTGCCATCTGTTCTTGGGTTAGGGCCAAGGCTTCCTCCCTGATATCTGGCTACCGGCGTCGGTCCCTATCTCCGTGATCACGAATATACCCACGGTGGGCATAAGCGTCAATTTAGCGGACCGTCTGATTACCCAGGTCCAGCACTTTTTCCGCCATTATGCTGAGCATCTGCCAAGATGTCACGGTGTGCTTTGACGCCTCTGCATCGTCGGCGTTCGTATCCAAAACTACGTAAGAACAGCCCAGGGCCTCGAGCTCCGCTAGGTCGCGGTGCACCTGGTCCAGACTACCCTCACCGACAATGCGCTCTTCATCGGGCATGGGGGAGTCTGTCAGCCGGAGCCTGATCCTTGGACAGAGTTGCGGCATCTCCCGGCCTTCTTCTTCTGCTATCTTTTTGAGCCGGGGTATCCCTTCGTTCTTGAAGGCATCCATGCTTATTCGGACGGGATGCCACGCGTCGCCGTAGCGGACGGTGCGCCGCAATGCGGCATCGCTGGGGCCGCCTACCCAGATGGGAGGATGAGGGGATTGGACCGGACGGGGCGCGGTATTTACGCTCTTGAACGAAGCGAACTTGCCTTCATAAGACGCCATATCCTGCGTCCAGAGGAGTTTGATCGCTTCCAGATATTCGTTGGTTATCGCCCCTCGCGACTTGAAGGGCACTTTCAACCCTTTAAATTCTTCCTGCGCCCACCCAATGCCAACGCCGAGTATGAACCGGCCTCCGCTTATCTGGTCCAGATTGGCGGTGGCCTTGGCGATCTCCAACGGGTTGCGGTAGGGCACGATCAGCACCGTGGTACCGAGTTCGATGGTACTTGTGATACCGGCCAGCCAGCCAAGCAAAGAGATAGGCTCGTAAAAGGGGGCGGGATATCGAGACTGCACGTCTGGGGTTATGGCAATGTGGTCGGATGCCATGATTAGGTGGTAGCCCAAAGATTCCGATATCTGTGCCCAACTTTTTAGTGATGCAGGGGTTGTACCAGGCCCGAAGTTGACCATGTTCACACCGATTTTCATATCTATCTCCTACCTGATGGGCGCCGCATGGGCGCCGCGAGAAATAACTCGGAATGAAGCGGGACGTGCTTACAATACCAGCAAATGTTCACCCATACATACGGTACAAGTTACGGAGCGGCATCCCTTGACGATGCTTTCCGGGCCGATTACGCTCGGTTGGCGATCGGCAGATCGAATCCGATATCGAAGCTGGTGCATGTCACACATAGAACTCCGCTGCCCGAAGTGCGGCATCACCCGCCCCGCCGATATGTCGGCAGAGGCGTGCCGAGACTGCGGGTCCCCTATGGACGTTGGGTACCTTGCCACCCGCGACACAAAGGGTGATACGGTCCCCTCTCCGGTACATGAAACCAGCGCAAGGGTAACCCTCGGAGAGGGAAACACCCCTTGCGTCATTCTTAACACCATTGGCGGTCGATTGCCTCTCGGTCGGTTGCGTGCAAAGCTGGAATTCCTGAACCCGACGGGTTCTTTCAAGGACCGGGGGACGGCGACGATGCTGTCGGTTGCCAGGGAACGTGGAGTGACAGAGTTGGTCGAAGACTCGTCAGGTAACGCCGGCGCTTCCGTGTCGGCCTACGCAGCCCGCGCTGGTATCAAGGCCCACATCTTTGTCCCGGCCGACGCTCCTGAAGCCAAACTCCGGCAGATACGGGCCTACGGCACCGAGGTTCATCCCATTGCAGGCCCCAGAGAGGCTGTGACGGCGGCGGCAATCGCCTACGCCCAGCAGAACGCGCTGGTCTACGCGTCGCATATGCTGAGCCCGTATTTCGCGGAGGGCACCAAGGCCTTCGCGTATGAGGTCGTTGAGCAGTTAGAAGATGATTTGCCCGGCCACGTTGTCTTCCCTGTAGGCAACGGTTCGCTGTTGATCGGGGCTTTCAACGGGTTCAACGAACTGCTGGCATCAGGCCGCATCGAGAAGATTCCCCGGCTTCATTGCGTCCAGTCCCGGAACGTCATGCCTTTGGCTGCGGCGTTCAACGGCCAAAAATGGGGCCCTGAAGACGCCGCTAAGACTGTCGCGGGAGGCATCTCCATCGCGGCGCCGTCCCGCCAATGGCAGATACTGGAGATACTGCGGTTGACTGGCGGCTCTGCTGTGGCAGTCGAGGAATCGAGTATCCTGAAGTTCCAGAGAGACCTGGCGGAAGATGAGGGCATATTCGCCGAACCGACGTCCGCGGCGGCCTTCGCCGGACTTGAGATACTGGTGGACCAAGACATCATCCAGCAAGGCGATGACGTCCTTGTACCCGTCACCGGGTTCGGTCTGAAAGACGAACCGCCCCCGTCTAGCTAGAGGAGTAACAATATGAAGTTGCAGATCATGTCCCCGGCCGCGGACAGAGTTGATTTCAAGGTCCCGCCCGCCCCTCGCCTTGCGGGCCTCGAAGGCAAGACCATCGGCTTGTACAACAACATGACTGGCGGCGCCGACATCGCCGTGGACCGGGTGGCTGAACACATCGGCAAGAGGTTCCCAGGCGTTAAGTTTGAGCGGTACGGTGGTGACCTCAGGCCCGGACGGCCTGCGCTCAGTCGCGGAAACCACATCGACGATGAGGAAGCCGCCCTGATCGCCACGGAAGTGGACGCTATGATCGGGGCGACGGCCCATTGAGGTGGTTGTACGTCGTGGCTTGCCCACGACATGGTTGCCGTCGAGAAGGCTGGGGTTCCGGCCGTCGCCATCGCCGCCAGAAGCTTTGCCAGGGCGTGGCGTTCCTGCGTGGACGGCTGGGGCCAGCCCAGCGCAGCGTTCGTGACTATCCCCCACGCGACCACCGGCCAACAGGCCGGCTTCATCCACAAGATGGTGGATGAACAGATCGACGAGATCATCCAAGGTCTCACCGCGCTTCCGGCTTCGGCGGGGGAGGTTAGAGGAGCCAGGTCCGGCGGCAAGACCACTGAGACGTTCACGATAGAGTTGGACGAGACACCCGAGGGTATGGACGCCGTGAACCGCTTCCTGGCCGAACGGGACTGGAGCGACGGCATCCCGGTCATGCCTCCCACTCCGGCCGCCGTTGAGCAGATGCTGAAGGGGACCAGACGAGCTCCTCAGGACGTGGTCATGGTGATGGAGCCGGGCTTTGGCCTGGCCACGGTTGAAAAGATCGCCATTAACGCCGTTATGGCCGGCTGCCGCCCCGAGCAATTCCCTGTTCTTTTGGCAGCCATCGATTGCTTGGCCCAACCCGAGATGAACCATCGGGATATGCAGGTCTCAGGCCATACCGAAGCGCCAATTATTTTAGTAAACGGACCCATCGCCGAGAAGGCAGGGATCAACTTCGGGACAACGGCCATGGGCCCAGGCGTCATCAATAGCGCCAACACCGCCATCGGACGGGCGCTGCGCCTGTGTCTGATCAACATCGGCTACTGCAACGCGGGCGCCGGAGACCCAAACTTCATCGGACTGCCGACCAAATTCGGGATGTGCATCGCAGAGAACGAAGAGGTCAGCCCCTGGCAGCCCTACCATATGGACCGTGGGTTCAGGCGGGACGAGAGCGCCGTTACCGTGGTGACCGTGACGGGTCCGACGACGATCATCGACCCCAGATCCAAAACCCACGAAGATACTTTGAACAACATCGCCTCGATGATGTTCTACCCTAATTGTGGCGCAGGCGGCTGGCTCAAGGGCTGGCAGTCCGCTCAAGTCGGTCACACCAATAAGCGCGTTCCCTACCAGGGACCATATCACCCCATCCTGCTGAGTCCTTCCCGCGCGGTTATCCTGGCCGAGGCTGGAATGAGCAAACAGGACTCCCAGGCCTGGCTGCACCAGAACTGCCGCGTCTCTTTGAAGTCTCTACTGAACGCGGGAGCCATGCCCATGGATGCCGACGGTAAATGGCTGCATCACCCGGAGCTGCAACATCTGGCAGACGACCCGAAGGCAACTATTCCGGCGCTGGAAAGCCCGGAGCAGTATCTGCTCTTCGTCACCGGCGGGTCGACCCACTACGCCAACTTTTTCTACGGCACCTACGGCATAGCCACATCACCCGTAGAAGATGTTTAACCGATGCAAAACCCGATTCCCCATGTTAGGGTTAGCAGGCTCCCGAACAACGCCGATTATGCTTGGTTGATCTGACTTTATGACACAAAACACCGGTCTGCCTGAAAAAGTACGACGGTCCTGGCTGATGGCGCCCGCTTCTCAACCTGAGAGGGCCGTGGCCGCCCCTAAGTCGAACACCGATGTGGTGCTGCTTGACCTGGTCGAGTTCGTTGCTGAGCAAGACAAACCATCGGCCAGAGAGGGGCTCGTCGAGATCGTGCGACAAGTCCGCGAGAGCGGCACGGATGTGTTCGCGCTAGTGGACAGCGAGCTGTTGTACGCCGACCTGCACGCTTGCATTTGCCCAGAGTTGACTGGGGTTGTGGTCTCTCACCTGGAGTCAGTTGCCCAAGTTGAAGAAGCGGATTCGCTGATCAGCAAACTGGAAGACGAACGGGGTATCCCGCCCGGCACACTGGAGATGGTCCTTTCACTGGATACGGCCCAGGCGGCCCAGGACGCCTTCGAAATCGCCTCGGCTAGCCGCAGGATCACCGGACTGACATTGGGCCGCGCCGAGCTGGTGATGGACCTCCGCCCGGAGCCGTCGGGGGAGATTCACCTGATGCAGTACCTGATGCAGAAACTCATCACGGTGGCGGGAGCTATCGGTGTCCCAGCCTACGGTGCCTGGTGGCGCACGCCCGACCGGGGGCTGCTGGCCACTCCGGAGAATACCGGGGAGGCTGCGCTCAGGGGACGGGCCATCGGTTTCAAAGGCTCTTTCTGTGTTCTGGAGAACCAGGTGGCGCCCATGAATCAGGGCTTCACCCCCGGTGCCCAGGAAGCGACTGAGGCCGGTAAGTCGCTGGAGTCGTATCGAGCAGCCGTCTCGGAAGGAACGGCCTCTATACGCCAAGGAGACCGGATCATTGATTCGGGAACAGCCCTTCAAGCCCGGTTGCTGATCGACCGCGCCGCGGCCTGCGAGGCCCACGACAAAGCCAAGGTTGACGCTTTGGCCGGCCGGCCGGTGCCGGCCCCATAGATTAACTGATCGGGAGAACCATCAAATGGCTGATCATATAGCGGTGCACCGTTCGGGCCTAACCATGCCCGTGGTCACCCCCAGGTTCATCGACAATGCCTGGCGTCGTGGCTGCGATTTCATCAACATGGACCTGGAGGACTCGGTGCCCGAGCACATGAAGGGCTATGCCAGGACCCTGATCAAAGACGCGATAACCAATGTGACCAAGGGTGGGGCAGAAGCGTTCACCCGCATCAACCACGATCTGGTCCTTGCGGACTTGGAAGGCATCATCTGGCCGGGGTTAACCAAAGTCAACTACCCCAAGGCCGAATACGGGGAAGAGATTCAATTGCTGGACCGTATCATCAGCCGGTTGGAACAGGAAAGAGGAATACGCCCTGGCACCGTAGAGATCGGCGCTGATATAGAGACCTCGGTGGGTGTGGCCAATGCCTACGATATCGCAGCCGCCAGCCCCCGGGTCAGAGAGTTCGGCGGGGCCAGCGGTTACGACATGTCTCGTGACCTCGGTGTGGAGATGTTCGTAGGCTTCGACCAGTTCGTCTACGGCAAAGGTGAAGTCGAATTGGCCGCCCGCGCCCTCGGGCTTGAGCCACACACCGCGCCATTCACCGCCAACACCACCGGCAGCGTCGGCGACCCCGACCGCGCTTTCCGCGAAGCTGAGGCAGCCCGTAAATGTGGGTTCCGAGTGGGCGGTGGGCTCCACCCCAACGTGGTGGAACCGCAAACCCGGGGATTCACTCCGACCCAGGAAGAAGTTGACGAGGCCCATCAAATTCTGGAGCAGTACCGCCAGTTGGAAGTCTCCGGTGAGACATGGGCGGAGACCGACGGCAATATCATCGACCGCTACGAAGCAGCCCGGGCCCGCAAGTTGCTGGACTGGTCCGAACTCTGTGCCGCCCGCGACCAAGAAAAGGCCGAGGCATTCGCCCGTGTCGAAGCGGCGGCGGCATAAGAATGTCGATGTTGATTCGCAGGTCCAACTTGATGGTCCCGGTCACCAACGCCAAGTTCGTTGCGGGAGCGTGGCGTCACGGCGCTGATGCCATCACCCTAGATCTGGAGGACGGTGTGGTACCGGCTTTGAAGGCCGGAGCTCGTGAACTGGTCAGGGACGCTGTCGCGGTAGCCGGAAAAGGGTCCGCCGAGGTGTTCGTCCGGGTGAACAAAGAATTCCTGGTAGCCGACGTTGAAGCCTCTACGTGGCCCGGCCTGGCCGGAATCATGTTGCCAAAAGTCGAGTCAGCTGAAGACGTGGTCGAGGCGTCGGACGCCCTGACTTCCGCAGAGCGAAGGCGCGGGATAGAGCCGGGGACGTTGAGCCTGATCTTGCTGCTGGAATCGGCAAATGCCGTTTTTCGCGTACGGGAGATTATCGCCGCCAGCGAGCGGGTCTCTCAAGTTGGATTGGACGAGAGCGATCTTTCAGCTAGTCTCGGGATAAGCCCGGTGGCTGAATACGATCCGTTTGTGTATGCCAGGGGCCGCATGGCCATCGAAGCAACCGCAGCGGGCGTCGAACCCATCGGCATCGCCCACCCTCTGGGCACCCTGCCGCGCCTGTTGTCCGGCGATGACATGCTCAAGGCCGCGACCGATTCCAAGAACCTGGGGTTCAAGGGCATCATCTGCCCGCATCCTTCTTGGGTCTCCTCCGTCAACACAGCGTTCACGCCTACGGAGTCCCAGGTGGACTTTTACACCCAGGTCAGGGATGTCTTCGCCCAGGCCATCGCTGCCGGGACCGCCGCAGTGCCCTTCGCTGGCCGCATGATTGACGTGCCAGTGGATGAATGGGCCAAGGTGGTTATCGCAACATCCACCGCCTGTAACCTCAGGGACGCCGAGAAACAGACCGCCATGGAGGCAGCCTCAGTCTAGACCCACTTGACTACGGCTGAAATACGGCCACGGCGTCAGCCGCCTTGACCCCTTGTCCAGCAGCCAGGACCATCAACGGATTGATGTCGAGTTCGGCCAGAGTGCCCTCTAATTGCGCTCCCAGATGGGAAACTCGGACCAGCGTGTCGGCCAGCGCGTTAACGTCGGCGGCCGGGCGCCCACGGAATCCCTCCAGCAGACGGGCCCCCTTAACGTCTGCGATCATCTCCAGGGCGTCTTTTTCGTCGATGGGACAGAGGCGAAGGGCCACGTCGTTGTAGACCTCGACCATCACTCCGCCGGAACCGAATAGGATCGTGGCGCCCAACTGAGAATCGTAGCTGAGTCCGACGATGACCTCGACGCCGTCTAACACCATCTCCTGTACCGAAACGCCGTTGATTCCGTCACCGACCGCGCCGGCGTTGGCGGCGTTCGAGATAACTTGATCGTAAGCCGCCCGCACCGCGTCGTCATCCCGGATTCCTAACATGACCAGTCCGGCCTCCGTTTTGTGGGGCATGTTGGCCACGTCTGCTTTCAACACCACCGGGTAGGCGATCTCATTCGCAGCCGTAACCGCATCATCGGCGTTCTGCACCAACTTCTCGCGGGTGATGGGGACGCCCCACTCAGACAAAAATCCCTTGCTATCGTGCTCTGAAAGCGCGACTCCACCCCTGTCGGCAAACCGCTCGGCGGCGGCTTGTTGTCCTGGGCTGATTGCTGGAACTGTCGGGAACCCTGCTTTGCCCCGCTGTCCTAGCCAGGAGTGGTAGTCCAGTAGGCTGCGGACCGCGGTGGCCAACTTGTTGGGCGTGTAAAAAACGGGGATGCTCGCCTTTTTCAACATGTTCAGACCGGCGTGCTCTTTCCGGCTGCCCGTCCAAAGAAACGCCAGGGCTTTTTTATCGTCCCGGTCTCGCTGGGCTATGACCTGCTCTGCCTGAGCGTCGCCGCCAGAGCTGGCCACCACCAGCGTGCCCATCGCCGGGTCGTTGGCCATGAACTGCATGATCTCCGGGAAAGAATCGCTGTTGGCGAATCCGGTGACGTCTGACGGATTGGATGCCCATCCGAACCCCTTTAAAACACCGTTTATACCGTCCTTCGCCGCGTCGCTGAGTTCAGGAAGGTCCAGCCCCACCTGGCCGCACATGTCAGCCGTCAAGGAACTGATGCCACCGGAGTGGGAAACCACCGCCAAGCCTTTGGCGGGCGGCGCCGGAGAATTGGCCAGCAGGTTGGAAACTTCCAGCAATTCATCATAGTCTGAGACCCGGATCACCCCGTATTGCGCCAGTGCCGCGTCATAGAGGGCGTCAAGCCCGGTGAGCGCGGCGGTATGGGACTGGGCGGCCTTGGCGCCCAACTCCGACCGGCCGATCTTGATGAGCACGATGGGTTTGCCCCGTTCGGCCGCCAGTTTGGCGACCTCAATGAACTTGCGGGCGTCTTTGAATCCCTCGACGAAACCAGCGATCACCTTGGTGTCATCGTCATTTAGCAGGTAACGCACGAAATCCGAAAAGTCTAAGTCAGCCTCGTTGCCGGTGGAGATGATGTAGCTAAGCCCGATTCCGCTGTCCAAAGCCCGGTTCAAGAACGGCCCAAAGGCCGACGCCCCGCTTTGGCAGACTAGTCCTACCGGCCCGCCTAGGACCTCGGCGCCGCGGGATGATGAAGTTACCCAGATGTCGTCCTTCACGTTGGCCAGGCCCAGGCAGTTGGGCCCGCTGATGCGAAGCCCCGATTCCCTGGCGAAGGCACTCACCTGCGCCTGCAGGTCCCGGCCTTCCGGCGTGCCGCGCTCGGAGAACCCGGCGGAGATTATGATTGCGGCCCGGGTCCCTTTCTGGTGGACCTCTTTCAAAACATCTAACACCTGGCCGGAGGATACGACCACGCCCACCACGTCGGGCGCTTCGGGGAGGTCACTGACGCTGGGATAGCACTTTACGTCCATAACTTCGTCGTAGCGTGGGTTCACCGGGTAGACGTTGATCCGCTCCCCTGCCTTCAGCGCGGCGGCCAGCATCCGGCCGCCGTATTGCATCCGGGGTGTGGCCCCAACCACCGCGATGGAACGGGGGTTGAGCATGTTGTGGATTGAGGACAGTTGGTCATCGGTCCAGGTAGTCACTTTCGGCTCCAATAGGGATAATTCTAGGCGTACTCACGGGAATCACAAATGAACCAGGAATCCAAAACCGAGGCTACCACGCTTTTGCAAGAACTGCGACTAATCTTTATCTCATAACCGACAAGGTTGTGGTTGGACATCCGCGCTGGCCACCTGTAGATTGATTCCCTGCAACCTTGAGCACATGGAGGCGAACAGATGTCAGCTACTGAAATTACCATGTCTGCCCTAAGTCGTAACTGGGGTATGGTGGACAAAGCTCTGGAAGACGTGGATGACGCGATGCTGGGCGACCGGCCCAATGACGAGTCAAACTCCATGGGATGGCTCCTTTTTCACATGTCGAGGATCGTTGACCGCTTCGTGCATACGTGGTGTCAAGAAACTCCCCAAGTGTGGATCAAAGACGGCTGGCATGAAAAATTCGGCCTCGATGATGACCTGAATAACACGGGCGGCGGTTGGACCAAAGAACAGGTGGCGGCTTGGCAACTCCCGCCCAAGGAATCGGTTGTCGGTTATTACGAGAGCGTGAAGGCGGCAGCCACTAAATATATCGAATCCCTGTCTGCGTCCGACATGGAACGCCAACTTGAAATTCCCCCGCGGCCCCCTATGTCAGTAGGCACATTTTTGGGAATCGTGGTCTTTGACAACTGCGTCCATGGCGGGCAGATCGCTTACCTTAGGGGCTATTACAAAGGGATGGGCTGGTTCTTGTAGGCGGGCCCGCTTTCGACTCATTTCGCGCCCGCCTCTTAATAGCGGCCCGAACATAGTAGCCAGCGCATTGGCGTTCGGAATACTGGAGTGGCAGACCAGTGGCATTAATACCTACGGCCGACTCACTACCCCGGTGGCGTCGTCAACAATGAACGTGCAGGTTCCCAAGGTCACCAACCAAGTTTTGTTTGACGCGTAGACAACCTCCGCATCACCGGGGAGCACAGATGACTCTAGCCCGCAGGTAAATACCGTCTCGCCCGATGAGAGAAGTGAGGTAAAGGCCAAGCTGGAGGCTATACTTTCAGTCAACACCGGCTGATATGTCTCGCCGGCGTCTTCATCGTCACTAGTGGCGCTGATCCATATCAAGAGAGCGATCACCCCGCCCAATGCCAAGAGCCCCAATGTCCAGATAAGGTATCTGGCATACTACGCGATCACGGCGCGGACGAGCGTTCTACCCGAGCGCAACTCCCCGTGCGCGAATTCTATCGCGCTCCTGGTTTTTGACATCGATTATCCGACCGATGATTGGCAGACATTTGCGTTTCCTAACTTTAAGATTGGGTGCGATTCCCCAGAATCAACTGTTACGCTCCCGGTGCAGGTAATTCTTCCAACTTAACCGTCCTACCGGTTTTGGCTGACTCGACCATGCCTTCGGTCAACTGGACCAGCTTGAGTCCATCTAGCCCAGAGGCAACCGGATCGCGGCCTTCTACTATCGCTTGCTGGAAATCTTCGATGTTCTTCTTGACCAGGTAGACATAATCCGGCTCGTAGGCAACCGTGGTGTTCACCGTTTCGCTGGACACCCGCAGTTCGCCTTGTAGGCGCGGCCAAGACGCATCGGACAACATCACCTTGCCCTCGCTGCCGTAGATGGCCACGTCGTTCTGGTACTCAGGCAGACGCATCCCACAGATCATAGTACCGATGGCGCCGCCGTCAAAACGCAGGCACATGGTGGCCAGGTCTTCCAAAGGCCTCTCCGCAGTTTGGCCATCGGTGATCGCAGCTAATTCCACTACCTGCTGTCCTAATAGGAACTGCAGGTCATCGATGGCGTGGACGCCGATCGTCAACATGGCGAATGCCTCGCCGACCATTTCAGGGTGGGTCCACCAATCCCGCAACCCGGCCCGTGGCACGGACCGTACATTTCCCCGCTCGCCCTGGCCGATCTGAGCTTGGGCCAGCGCTATGGTGCCCAGAGCCCTGTCCGCCACCAGCCGTTTGGCTTCGATATGGCCAGGATGGTGGCGCAAGTGCAGCCCCACTCCCAGCGTCACGCCTCGCTCACGGCACACCTGAATCATTGAGACACCTTCGGTCTGGTTGACCGACAAGGGTTTCTCCACTAGTACATGCTTACCGGCGTTGGCAGACATGGTGGTGTACTCGGCATGGAGGTGGTTCGGCGAGGTGATGTAGACCGCTTCTATCCTGGAATCGGCTAGCACGTCCTCCACCGAGGTGTAGGCGGTCTTGGCGCCGTGTTTGGCGGCGAAGACGTCGCTCCGGCCCTGGTCCCGGCTGTGAACGGCCACCAACTCCGCGCCCTCGGCTTGGTCAATGCCGGGCGCACCCCTGGAGTCGGCAAAGTCCCCGGCACTTATGATGGCCCAACCGATGGACATCATTGACCCCCTTTGAAGTTGCCGCCCGGCTCAGCCAACAGCAGGGAGCACCTCTTCCGCAAGTTGGTTGAACAATCGTTGTTTATCCGGCAGGGCCGTATAGAAGAAGAGCTTATCTACGCCCTGAGACTCCAGGGTCTTGATGCGTTGGATGACCTCTTCGGTGTTGCCAACGATCGCCAGGCGGTCGGCCAGGTAATCCGTCAGTCCCAGTTGGCCGGGCAGGTCCGAATTTCCGAAGTGTTTCAACGGCTGATACAAATGCGCCAGTTCGTTGGCGCCCTGTTGGTGCTCCGGAGGTACCGCTTTGCCGTCCAGTCCATACCGGAAGATGATGTGTCCCGAGGTTGCGAGGTTGGCGGCCAATGGCTCCAATGCCGCCTCCCGGCTCTCGGCGATATTGAACTGGACCATCCACCAGACGTCGAGGTCTTCGATGCTGCGGCCGGCCTCTTTGGCGCCCTCCGCCAGGTACTGCTTGGCGATGCGGATCTCTTCTTCCTGGATACCGAAACAGACCCAAACGATGTCGGCCATCCTGCCGGCCATGCGCATCGCCTTGGGGCCGGAAACGGCCATGCCAATGGGGATGCGGCGGTCCGCCCAGGTCAGGTAGCAAGGGTTGCCTTCCCACTGAGACTCGCCGTTCTGGTGCAACTCCCGTACCGTGTTGATGAACCGCTCTAAGGTTGCCAGGTTGGCCGGCCTGAGCCCGGCGTTATAGACCGTGGAATCGCCGGTGCCGACGCCCAAAAACGCCCGGCCCGGTGCCAGATCATCCACCGTGGCGATGGCTGCGGCTGTTACTGCGGGGTGGCGCATCACCGGGTTCGTGATCCAGGTCCCGACCCGCGCCCGTTGGGTGTGCTCCGCCGATAGGGCGGTGCGGATGAATTGCTCGTGGTAGAGGGCTTGGGAGTCGCCGTTGCCAATCATCGCCACTCCCGCCTCGTCCAACATCCGGACTTGCTTGATAAACTCTCTGGCGTTATTGCTGACGATTGCCACGCCCATTTTCACTGCCATACAGTTCGTCTCCAGTGGCTACTTAAGTTAACTCCCGACGTGGGGGATTCACCCTTAGATTGCCTCAACCCAATGCAACATCACATCGGCAACTTCTTGCCAAACATCCTCTCGAGTTCTGCCGCTGGACTTCAACACTGCAAAACCATGATCGGCGCCATCAAGTTCGTGAAGCACAGCGTTGGGCATCTCGTCGACCACAACGGCCAAACTACCAGGCGCCACGAAGTTGTCCCTGGTGCCGGAGCAAAAGAGAGTGGGGGCGGATATGTCCGGGAGATGGCCGTTCCGTGGGGTAGCTGGAGTTCGTGGAGGGTTTAACGGATACGCCAGCAAAGCAAGGCCGTCGACTCGAGTTCTCTGGGCAACCACCCGAGAGGCGATCCGTCCGCCCATGGACCTTCCGCCCACGACCAACTTGCCGGAACTGGGCCGGACCTTGTCTATCACCGCCCGCCAGGTTTCCTCCAGTAACGGAGCCCGGTCAGGTCCCCGCTTTCCTGCCTCCATGTACGGAAATTGGAACCGCACCAGGGAGCCGCCGGCATTGGGGAGGCGCGAACTAAGGTATTCCCCGAAAGGATCGTTGATGTTCGAGCCAGCTCCAGGCGCGTACACAAACGTGAACCGGGCGTCCCCCTCTGGCGGCGTTCTTATCGCGGAGACAGCCTTTTCGCCCACCTGGATTTCTAACTTATCGCCGGACATTTAAAGCCTGTCGTAGTCTCGAATCACAGTGTCCGGGGTCTCATTCGGAATCGACAAATTCGTCCTCTCTAGCTCGGCTGTTGCGCTCACATGTCAGTCGGCCGGCGTAATCCCACCAGTAATAACCGAGAGTTTAAGGGGGGTTGGGCAAGAAAGCCAGGGATTTGGGGGTTCCGCCTAGCCACCCCCAGCATCACCCCAGCCTCGCCGTATGCTAGAATCTCATAGTTCAAAGTCACAGGCTGGTCCGATAGGAGAATGCAATGGCTTCCAACGTAGTATTGGTGAATGAAGAATTCGATGTGGTGGGCACCAGGCCCATTCGCCCGGATGGCAACGATAAAGTAACCGGCCGCGCGCGTTACAGCGCTGATATGACTCTCCCGCGGCTGCTCCAAGGGAAGATTCTGCGCAGTCCCCACGCCCACGCCCGAATAAAGTCCATTGACGTCAGCAAGGCCTTGGCCCTGCCCGGCGTGAAAGCCGTGGTAACTTCGGCAGATTTCGCCCAACCAGGCGGCAAAGTCGCCGACTTGGGTGAAGGCGCCATGGCCAACCCCAAGTGGATCAGTAATAACTGTATGGCCGCCGAAAAGGCTTTGTACAAAGGCCATGCGGTGGCTGCAGTGGCGGCGACCAGCATGCAGGAAGCCGAAGAAGCCGTTGCGTTGATAAATGTGGACTATGAAGTTCTCCCGGCAGTGGTTGACTTGGAATCGGCCATGAAGGACGACGCGGCGGTCTTGCACGAGAGACTGGCCAACTCGGAGAATGCGAACATTCGCCCCGGCGGTCTGCGCGACGATGACGACACCGGGAAAGCCACCAACATCTCCAACCACTTCTTTTTCGAGTTGGGAGACACCGAGCAGGGACTGAAAGACGCTGAAATCATCGTGGAGCGGGAATTCCGGACCGCCACGGTGCACCAGGGCTACATCGAGCCGCATTCCGCCACGGCGATGTGGGGAGAAGACGGTAAATTGACCATCTGGTGCAGTAGCCAGGGCCACTTCCAGATAAGGGATCTCACCAGCCTGATCCTAGGCATTCCGGTCTCTCAGATACGGGTGGTACCCATGGAGATCGGCGGAGGCTTTGGCGGAAAGACCGTTATCTACCTGGAACCGGTGGCCGCGGCACTCTCCCAGAAGGCCAGGCGTCCCGTGAAGATTTCCATGAGCCGCGCGGAAGTGTTCGAAGCAACCGGCCCGACCTCAGGCAGTTCGATCAGGGTGAAGATCGGGGCCACCAATGACGGTAAGATCACCGGCGCCGATATCACTATGATCTACGAAGCCGGCGCTTTCCCCGGGTCTCCCATCATTCAGGCTTGCCAGTGCGTTTTAACTCCCTACGACATCGCCAATGGGAGGATCGAAGGATACGACGTGGTGGTCAACAAACCCAAAGCGGCCGCCTACCGGGCGCCGGGAGTGCCGGCCGCGGCCTTCGCCGCAGAGTCGGTCATCGACGAGATCTGCGAGAAGCTGGGCATGGACCCCCTGGAATTCCGGGCGAAGAACGGTACTCAAGAGGGTAGCCGCCGGATCCCCGGCCCGGTGTTGCAACGCGTCGGCTACCAAGAAACATTGGCAGCCGCCATGCAAACCGAGCACTACAACTCAAAACTGGAAGGTCCCAACCGGGGCCGCGGCGTCGCCGCCGGGTTCTGGTTTAATGGGACCGGGCCTGCTTGCGCCACCGCCAGCGTCAATGCTGACGGAACGATCAGTCTCATCGAAGGATCGCCGGACATCGGCGGAGGCCGGGCCTCCATGGCCATGCAGGTGGCTGAGGTCCTGGGGATTCCCGCCGAGGACGTCCACCCCGCCGTGGGCGACACCGACTCCGTGGGTTATACCTCTTTGACCGCCGGCAGCGGCGCAACATTTAAGTCCGGATGGGCCGTCCACGAGGCGGCCATGGACATCAAGCAACAACTGTTGCAGCGGGCCGCACGCATCTGGGACGTTGATCTCGATGACGTGGAATTCGTCAGCGGAGAAGCTTCTCACAAGTCGGACCCCGAGCTGAAATTGTCCTTCAAGCAGCTTGCCGCCCGGTTGGTCGGCACCGGCGGCCCGGTTGTGGGCCGGGGTAACGTGAACCCCGCGGGTGTGGGCAACGCTTTCGCCGTACACATTGTAGATGTTGAAGTAGACCCCGACACCGGAAAAGTTGACATTCTTAGATACACCGCGCTACAAGACGTTGGAAAAGCCGTCCACCCGAGTTATGTGGAAGGCCAATTACAGGGCGGCGTGGCCCAGGGAATCGGCTGGGCCCTCAACGAAGAGTACGTCTATAGCGACTCGGGCGAGATGGCCAACTCGTCGTTCCTAGACTACCGTATGCCCACCAGCTTGGACTTGCCGATGATCGACACCGTGATCGTGGAAGTCGCCAATCCTGGCCATCCCTTCGGGATCCGGGGGGTTGGTGAAGTCTGCATAGTGCCTCCCATGGGCGCGGTGGCCAACGCCATCCACGCCGCGACGGGAGTCCGCATGGACGTGCTGCCCATGTCCCCAGGCAATCTCCTCGAAGCCCTGTGGGCAAAAGAAGGGAAGTAGGGACTAAATAACCCAAGCTTTCCAGACCGGTGACCGCTATTCCCGGTTTTAATCACGCTCATGAAAAAGCCCCGTCCTTCCGCGGAAGGACGGGGCTTTTGTGATTACAGTGGATGTCGACTAGGTTAAGATGTCCCTCAGCAGCGCTTGAGGCTCGACGATGAGCACGAAAAGGAAGGAACAACCCGGTGACTCAATCCGGTTCACCAACCGGCTCCGGAGCGGAATTCGTCCGGGAAATGGCTCGAAGAAGCCGGATTCATCAACCCTAAGTCGGTGCCTCTGCCGACCCAATTAGGCCTGATAACCGCGGAAAAGCCGGCTAACTAGCTCGCAACCCCTCGCCCGCCAGCCTGGGCAGCACTTCGTCGCGAAAGTATGGAAACTCGTCTAAGTAGTTGGTGAATCCTATGGCCAGGGCCGAGATCCCGCACTCAGACAAACGCTTCATCAGCGCCGCAACGTAGTCTGGATCGCCGATTATGGGCAATGCCCCATTGCCGCCGGCCGCGCGCAGACGGGCCGCCTGGAGTGCTTCCTCCGAGACGCCGGGTTTTTTGAGGCCGCGGCCTTCTATCATGTATTCCACGGCATCCTGGTCGGCATTCTCGACCGCGTAGTATTGGAACCACTCCTCGGCCTCTTTCTTGGTTGGCCGGCAGACCACGGCGACATTAGAAAACACTCCGATCTCCCGGTTATACCCGGTCGCCATTCCTTTCAGTTCTGAAACGGTTCCTGGCACCTCATCGATGTGCATCCGGAGGTTGGTGAACATCATATCGGCGTTGCGGGCCGCGTATTCCCGGCCTCGTGGGGAGTTTCCGGCGCACACGATCGTTGGCCGCCCGCCGCCGTAAGGCTTGGGGTTGATATCGGTCTTATGGACCTGATAAAACTTGCCGTCGTAATCGAAGGGTTCGGTGGATGACCAAGCCTGAGTAACGACATCGAGCCACTCTTGCCCTTGGTCGTAACGGTCGTCATGCTGGGCGAGATTCACCCCCAGCATGTCGAACTCATCGCTGTTCCAACCGCAGACGATGTTGATGCCAAACCGGCCCTGCCCGATGTGATCGGCAGTCACCATCTGCTTCGCGGCTACAACTGGATTGAACAGCGAGACGTGGACCGTCCCGAAGGCCATCAGGTTGCGAGTACTGGCCAGTATTCCTGACGCCCAAGTCAGCGTCTCGAAGTTGGAGGCGTTGTGGTCGGTGATGCCTCCATACCCTTTCCAACGCCCCAGAGGCAGCATGAAATCCAGGCCCGCTTCGTCGGCCATGCGGGCGGCATTCAGGTTGTTCTCCCAGCTTGCCTCCCAACGCTCGGGCACGGTAGTGACAGCAAGTCCGCCGGAACAATTCAAGCCAAATAAGCCGAGACTCAACTTGTTAAGGTCTAGCTGGTCTCTCTTGTGATTTCCATCAGCGGGCATTGTCCATTTCCTTATCTTGGATTCTCCACATCATACAACCAGGCCCTAGATGACCCCGCGCTCAGATAAGCTATCCAGCGCGTCGGAATCCAGGCCCAACAGATCCCGGTAGACTAACTGATTGTCGTGGCCCACGGGCACCGAGCCGCGCCAGATTTTGCCGGGCGTCTTCGAGAACTTGGGGACGATGCCCACACCCTTCACCGTTTTTCCCAGTTGCTCGTCCTCCCACTCGACATGGACACCCCGCTTCTGATAGTGGGAGTTCTCGGCCATCTCTTGGGCGTTCATGATCTTACTGCAGCCGATCTGAGCGTCGTTCATAGTTGTGACCACTTCGTCCATGGTCCGCTCTTCCACCCAGCCGCGCAGGATGGCGTCGAACTCTATCCCTTGGGGTGACTCGATTTCCCGGCGGGCGGAGATCCATTTTTCGTCCTGAGGGTCTAACCCCAATACCTGGCACACGCGAGAGTAGACCACTGGTCCGATGGCGGCAACAACCACCCAGCCGTCCTTCGCCCGGAAGGTGTCCCACGGTTGGGCATTGCCGGCTTTGTTGCCGGCCCTCTCCCGCACCATACCCAGTTCATGGTAGGCAACCATGGTGCCCGCTAGGATGCGGTGCACCGCCTCGTACTGCGCCAGATCGATCACCTGCCCCTCGCCGGTCCGCTGGGCATGGATATAGGCTGCCAGAGACGACCACAGGCAGAACAGGGCGGTGATGTAGTCCGCGGTCCACGGCACCGCCCTTGACGGCGGATCGGGGTCAGGGTTACCCGCCAGGTTCATCATCCCGCCGAATGCCTGGGCGGTGAAGTCGTAGGAGGCGCGCTTCACGTATTCGGGGTCGCCGTCCTGGCCGAACCCGGAAACGTGGCAGATCACGATGCTGGGATTGGCTTCCAATATGACCGCGTCATCCAGCCCCCATTTGTCGTAGGTGCGGGCCTTGGAACTCTCCATCCAGATATCGGTCCGGCGGATGAGATTTAAGAAGATCTCCTGGCCCTCGGGCGTGCTGAAATCCAGGGTTGTGTAGTAGGTGTTGCGCCGGTCCTGCACCCAGGAACTGGCAACCTGCTCACCGTCCGGGGCCTCGATGGGAAACTCCGCATGACGCCAGTCCTCTCCACCGCCGGGACGCTCGATATGAATGACCTCCGCGCCCATCTCCGCCGCCATCCCGGCGGCCACCGGCTCGGCCACTATGCTTCCTGTCGAGAGTACCCGGACGCCCTGCAACGGGCCGAACTGTTCCAGTAGTAAAGAAGGTCCCTGGGGCCCCATTGGTCGCCTCCTTGATCAACTAAAGGTGGAAAGGTCCAGAATCTCGGCGTTCTTGCGGTCCGGCCCCAACTCCAAGATGGCCACCTGCCCCAAACGCCTAATCTGCTTTGGCAGGCTTGGGCTGCCTGGGTTCACCATCAAGATCCCTTGGAATTCCTCAACCACCGGGTAGTGCGTGTGGCCAAAGATGACGATGTCGACGTCGGAATCGAATACTTTCCCGAGAGCGTCGGACAACTTGGCGTCTTGGGGGAAATACTTGGAAAGCGGCGTGGACTCAGTGATTTCTTGGGCCACGCCGGGCACCATCAGATCGTGGATCAGTCCAATCTTATGTCCTTCCAGTTCCAGAACCCGTGACATATCCACGACCCGGACATCCTCTTTGAAATGGGCGTCGGCGCCCAACTCCACAGCGTAGACCGGCGCGATCTTTTCCAGCCAATCTAGACAAGAGGGCTGGTAGATGTCTCCCGCGTGGATAATCACGTCCACCCCATCAAAGGCGGAGACCACTTCCGGTGGCGGTTCCGCGCCGACACTTGGGTTATGGGTGTCCGAGATTACGCCCACTCGCATTTCGTGAACTCCGGCCAAATTTAAGATATACAGATAAACACGGCTGTGGGTATTTTACACGCATTTGGGCATCGTCCTGTTGGTACAATTCCCGGTGGGATAAATCGAGCCCAACAGATGAAGGAGGTTGACTAGATGTCAACGCACAACGACAGCCCGCAAAACGCCATGGCCATCGCCGAACGCCACCTGATGCTGGGCCAGGTGCGCGCGGCAATGGACGCCATGATGGAACAGGTCCAAGGTACTTCGGCAACACCGGTATGTATGGCCATCGTTGACGCCTCGGGGAACATGGAGGCCTTCGCCAAGATGGACCATGCCCGCATTTTTACCCGCAGGCACGCCGTCCGCAAGGCCTACACCTCCGCCATCCTGGGCATGAACAGTGGCGACTGGGGGCTGAGGATGGCCAACATCGGCCAGAGTGTAAGTGAGAACGGCGACCCGATGGTCACCTACGAACAAGGCGGCGTAGTCATCACCCAAGATGGCGCCATCTTGGGCGGGATCGGCGTCGGTGGGCTACGCGGGCATAACGCTGACGAGGACTTGGCCAAAGTCGGCCTAGCGGCGATGGGGCTGTAGACTGATCTAAGGGATGCTAGGCAGAGGGGTCCGGTACGTCGCCGGTGATTCCCTGCTCAACCAAGGCATCTATCTCGCTGGTGGATAGGCCCAGGAGGCCGCCCAGGACCTGGTAGTTGTGCTCCCCCAGACCCGACGCTGGAACGGTAGGCTGTCTACGGCTTTTGGATAGGGTCCAGGGTGTGGTCGTCTGCTTGTAGACACCCGCTTCGGGGTGGTCGACCACATCCCAGAATCCTCTGGCCTCCAGGTGCGGGTCGACGATGGTCTCGCTGCCCTTGAGCACAGCACCTGCGGGCACACCCTCGGTTTGGAGCAGGTGCATGACCTGGTAGTGGTCCAATCCTCTGGTCCAGGAGGAGATTATCTCGTCTAATGCTTCGTGATTGGCCTGGCGGGACCAGGTGTCCTTGAACCTGGCGTCGTCTGCCAACCCGGGCTGTCCGATTGCCCGGCACAGCCCCAGCCATTCGTCATCAGTTCTGGCTGACACCGCCACCCACATATCTTCACCCGAGCATGGGTAGACGCCTTGGGGCGCCATGTCCCTGTGCTTGTTTCCCATAGTCGCCGCGACTCGGCCGGTGACCGAGAAATCCAGGACAGACTCGCCCAATAGCATCGAAGTGACTTCCCTTTGGGAGAGGTCGACCAGGCACCCCCGGCCCGTCTGCCGACGCCGGCGGAGGGCCGCCATCAACGCGCCGAAAGACAAGATGCCCACCACCGGGTCCGGATACACCTCGTTGGTCATCAGGGGCAACCCGTCCTCGTAGCCGGTGACCGAGGCCAGCCCCGCCGTTTGCTCCAGGGTGGAGCCCAATGAGCCGTAGTTGGCTTCAGGGCCGGTAGCCCCTTGGCTGCTGATCTTCAGGTATATCAACTGAGGATTTGCCTGGGATACGGCGTCGTAACCTAGTCCCAGCCGGTCCATCACTGTGCTGCGGTAATTCTCGACCAGCACGTCGCAGACTTTGATCAGGCCGAGAAAAAGTTCCTTACCCTTGGGGTCAGCCAGGTCCAAGGTGACCGACAGCTTGTTGATGTTCCGGTGGATATGGTGGGCGGTGCGGTCGTACGGACGCTCTCCCTGCACGCCGCCGGCATAGACCCGAGGGTCGTTTGGCCCCGGTCTGGCCCTTCCCCGGTTAATGTCCATCCGGGAGCGGGATTCCAGCTTGATGACCTCTGCCCCCATGTAGCCAAAGAACATGGTGGCGTAAGGCCCGGCCGCGACCTGGCTCAGGTCCAAGATTCTCAGACCGTCTAGCGCTAGATGGTTCGGTGTGGTGACCAATCTATGCCCTACCCAAGATTTCTTCATTGTGCTCCCCCAACCGGGGAGCGGGGAACAAACGCCAACTGTCATCGTCCATCCGGAACGGCGGACCGGGATGCACTACGTCTCCGTAAACCGGATCTGCCAGAGTCTGAAAAAACTCCCGTTCAGCAAATTGCTTGGACACCAGCAGGTCTTCCACCGTGGCCACATAACCGGTGATGGTCCGCAGCGACTGGAGGGTGTGGTATATCTCTTCTTTGGGCATGGTGGCGGCCCAACTGCCGACTACTTCCAGCAGGGCCTGCTGGTTGGTCCGCCGGGCTTCCTGGGTGGTGAACCGGTTGTCTTCCGCCAACTCAGGCACGCCCATCAACTCGCAGACCTTGGGCCAGGTGCCCTGCTGGACCCCGGTCTCCAACCCCGGACTGACCCAGCCGTCCTTGGCCCGGACCAGGTTGGTGGGACGGCGAATGGGAGTGTGTCCGAACTGTTCATTTATAGAAGAATGGATCTGGGCTACGGTCATGACCTCCATGGCGGAGATGTCCACATGCTGTCCGAAGCCCTGGGCATCCCTGACATGCAGGGCCAGCATGGCCGCGGAAAATGCGCTGATGCCGGTGGTGTAGAGCGCCGACTCTCCGCCAACCTTGAGCGGCTCCCGGTCAGGGAGACCGATGGTGTACATCAATGCCCCCATAGCCTGGGCGACGATGTCAGAGCCCTTGTAATCGCGGTACGGCCCCGACTGGCCGAACGGGGTAACGGAGACGTAGATCAGACCCGGATTGGTCCCAGATAAGTCTTCGTAGCTCAACCCCACCGATTCCAGGTAGCCAGGGGCGAAACTCTCCACCAGGATGTCGACGTCTTGGGCCAGTTCTTTTAGGGACTGGGCCTGGCTGGGGACGTCCAAGTTCAGTGTTATCCCCTTTTTGCTGGTATTCAGATAGGCGAAAAGAGCGCTGGTCTCAAGGTCGTCGCTGTCGCCCAAGAAGGGTCCGGCCCGGCGGGCTGGATCGCCCATTTCAGGCTCTACCTTGATGGCCTCCGCGCCTAGACCGGCCAGAAACTTGGCGCAGAAAGGCCCGGCCACCCCCTGGCTCAAGTCCAGAACTTTGATATCGCTGAGAACGCCATCGTTGCTTTGCATTTCGATATGCCATATTAACTGAAATCCGGTGTGTGGAAACGCCCGTCAGTGGACATTCTATTTGCCCGTCGCTAATATCGCCTGATAATGTGCGACTACCAGATTGAGCAGCAGGTCTCTTGGTGATGCCAGACGGGCTATTGCCAGGAGTCAGGGTCCTAGACGTGGGACAGGGAATATCCGGCCCTTATTGCGCCAAGATACTGGCCCAGATGGGCGCGGAAGTGATCAAGGTGGAGCCTCCGGAAGGCGATTCGGCCCGCCGCATGGGCCCGTTCCCCGGCGATATTCCGCATCCAGAAAAAAGCGGCCTATTCCTCGCCATGAACGCCAACAAACAGGGAATAACCGTGGACCTATCTTCCGCCGGTGGGGCCGAGGCATTCCGACAGCTGGCGGCCGGAGCTGATATCGTCGTTGAAAACCCACCGCCAGACTCGTTGGAAGGCCACGGATTAGGCTTCGAGAGCCTGAAAGACGTTAACCCCGGGCTCATATTCACCTCTATCACTCCCTTCGGAAACCGGGGTCCGTACAAGGATTTCAAGGCCACCGACCTTGTCCTTTACCACATGAGCGGGCATGCCCACGGAATGCTGGGGCCAGTGAAAGACCCAGACAGCGACCCGCCGATCCGGGCCGGCGGACATCAGGCTGAGTTGGTGGGAGGCATGGCTGCCGCCATGGCAACTCTCATGGCCCTGTACCGCAAACGGATGACCGGCCAAGGCAGCCGGATCGATATCTCGTCCTTCGAAGCAATGGTCACCCAGCTCATCAGTGGCCTGGCCAACAGCGCCTACGGCCGGCCTGCGCCGCCCAGGGACTTGGCCAAGGTCGAAGAGGCGGCCATCGGTGGCATGGTCGGCGCTATCGGCGGTATATTGCCCTGCAACGACGGCTACGTGGCAATATCGCCGAGAGAGGACGCCCAATGGGAACGGTGGCTCCAGGTGATGGGCGGCCCGCCGTGGGCCACCGACGACCGCTATGCCACACGCGACGCCCGGCAGAGGAACTCTCCCGGTCTGTGGAGACTCCTCAGCGATTGGAGCATCAATCATTCCAAGCACGAGATCGCGCGTAAGGGTCAAGAACAACGAGTCCCCTGTTTCCCGGTAAACACGGTCCAAGACCTACTCTGCGACGAACACCTCGAGCACCGCGAGTTCTTCGTGGAGATGGACCATCCGGTGGCCGGCGTCCTGAGGTACCCGGGAGCGGCCTACAGCTTCTCCAACTCACAACTACCCCTGACGGCGCTGCCCGCGCCCCTCTTGGGAGAGCACAACCGTGAGATTCTGGAGGGCCTGGCTTAGACCATGAGTGACCTCCCGCTGCACGGCATCAGGGTATTGGACTTAAGTTGGATCATCGCCGGTCCCACTGCGACACGCTTCCTGGCGACCATGGGCGCTGAGGTGATCAAAATTGGCAGCGCACGCCGGCCCGACCCTTCAACCAGGGGGCCGGCATTCCAGGCATACAACCAGTCCAAGCTGTACGCCTCACTCAATATCTCCACGCCGGATGGTTTGGCGCTGGTCAAGCAGTTGATCGCCGTTTCAGATGTGTTGATCGAGAACTTCGCCGCCGGCGTCATAGAACGCCTGGGCCTGGGGTACGACGCAGTCAGGGAGGCAAGGCCGGACATCATCATGCTGGCCTCCTCTGGGACCGGGCATTCCGGTCCGCACAAAGACTATGTGGCCTACGGCAGCCTGCTCCAGCACTATACCGGCTGGAACTCCATTTCCGGGTATCCAGATCGGGATCCTGTGACCGGCGGGTTGTGGGCCGACCCCTGGGTGGGAATGGAGTTGGCCATGGTCACAGCCGCCGCGCTGAATAACCGGGCGTTGACCGGGCAAGGCCAATATGTCGATTTCTCCATGGCTGAGGCACTGAGCGCCGGCATCCCGGAAGCGATCCTTGACTACCAGATGAACGCCCAGGTAAAGGAACCCATGGGGAACCGGGACGACTGGTATGCGCCCCACGGTGTTTATCACTGCGCAGGCGCCGACCGGTGGGTCGCGATCGCAGTCACAAACGATGCAGAGTGGGTCTCCCTGTGCCAGCTGATCAAGAGGCCTGATCTGGCAGGCGACCCACGTTACGCGGACGCGGCGAGCCGCAAGGAAGATCAAGACCATCTGGACGCCGCCATCACCGAGTGGACGATGCGGCATGGGGACCACGAGGCCATGCACCTGCTACAGCAGGCTGGGGTGCCCTCGGGGCCGTCCCAAGACATCTTCAGGGTGTTCAACGAGCCGCAACTGCGTGAGGCCGGGTATTTCACCGAGCTTCATACAAATGACGGCGAGTTAAGGGACCTGCCGGGACTCCCGTGGCGGTTTGACGGCGGTCCGGAACCATACCTCACCGAAGCGCCGGTCCTGGGCCAACACAACGCCTACGTCTATCAAGAGATGTTAGGTTTACCCGCACTCGAAGTCGACCGGATGATTGAAGACCAGATCATATACTGATCGCCTGGTCGATATATCGGACTTCGTCCGCATTGGAGATTAATCATGGGCATCCTTTACGAGAAGAAAGGCCACATCGCCTACGTCACCATCGACAATCCAGATAAGGGCAACATCCTCGACCATCAAACGTCTGATGAGATCAGCGAAGTCTGGAAAGCCATCTGGGAGGACCGGGATGTCCGAGTCACGATACTCACCGGCACGGGAGACCGGCACTTCTGCGCCGGCCACAACCTGGCCCCACCGCCGGGCGTTTCTGAAGAGGACTTGAACCGGATACGGACCGAGAACATATTCTGGCCGCTGGCTGGAACGGTCAACGGCGCCAAGATTGGGGCCGACGGAAGTCTGGGAGACCACTATCCCCAGATCTGGAAGCCGGTTATCGGGGCGATCAACGGCTGGGCCGCGGGCGCCGGTTTCTACCTGATGCTCACGTCCACTGACATTCGTATCGCATCCGAAGAACACGCCCAGTTCAAATTTGCGTTGCTAAGCCAGGGCTGGGTCGGTAACGGGCCGGGAGCGAGCTACCTGACGCGGCAGATCTCCCATGCCGACGCCATGCGGATACTGCTGACCGACGAGTCCTTCGACGCCAAAGAGGCCCTACGTATCAACCTGATCAACGAGGTCGTGCCCCACGCCCGGTTGATGGCCCGGGCGGAAGAAATCGCAGTGCGTATCGCTGGCATGCCGCCGGTGGCCGTGCGCATGATGAAAGAATTCGCCATCAGGTTCCGGGACATACCGGTGTCCGAAGCCTGGCGCGTTCAGACTCTGTTTAACACCTTGCTCACCCAACTCACCACCGACGGTGACGAAGGGCGTAAGGCATTCTTGGAGAAACGGCCGCCTGACTTCACTGGCGGAATCAGGCCGAAGGCGCCAGGGTTCCCCGAATTGAGCGCCGAGGAACGGGCCTTGCTTGATGAGACCCGCCGGGAATTATACGGCTGACGCTCACTGGAACCCGAAAGAAAGGCCCCAGACTCATCTCGAGTCTGGGGCCTTTCTGTTTTTGCTCTGAAGTGTTCCGCCGGAGCCGCCTAGTTCATCTGACGTAGCCGTGGGTCAAGCTTGTCCCGGAGCCAGTCTCCGAAGAGGTTCAGCGACATCACGGTGAGCATTATAGCCAAACCGGGGAAGGTGGAGATCCACCAGAATCCGGCTAGCCGGTCACGTCCCTCCGCTACCATGGAACCCCAAGCCGCGGTGGGCGGGGGGACACCAGCCCCCAGGAAGCTCAACACAGATTCCAGAAGGATAACAATACCGATCTGCAGC
>Ga0208113_1000091_pt1 | contig 42543 bp, 38 predicted proteins | sample Knorr_S7_td_NADW_FD_185598 | JGI IMG/M metagenome (GOLD analysis project Ga0208113, IMG submission 185598) | Marine microbial communities from Southern Atlantic Ocean transect - Knorr_S7_td_NADW_ad_2505m_LV_A (SPAdes) (version 2) | ecosystem: Environmental > Aquatic > Marine > Oceanic | place...
ATGGGGGCCACGTCGGAATGGCAGCGTGATTCGGGTCCCCCTCCCGGGCGAACTGGACCCAGGCGGGGTTTACTTGCCCAGCGGCTCCCCGGCCGGCGATCCGATCGAGGGTAGGAAGGTTAACGTTGCCAAACACCAAGGGCGTGGGCCCGACATCGAGGGAGCAGAAGTACATATACGGGGGCTTTCCACCGCCCGTCAGCTTGGCTTCAGCCACCCGGATCGCTGGAATGCGCCACTCAAGATCCGTTGAAATGGTGACTAGAAGGGCTGACGCAGACGCTCCCGGCCGGGTGCTCCGGTAGAGGTCGACGATGCCATCAACGCGGTCACCGAGAACCGTACGAAGCGTCCGACGAAGCCAGTCGTCGTCGAGCCAGCCAAAGTTTGGATCTAAACGAGTGGCATTGAAATGGTCGTGCCTGTTAGTTCCGATCATGACGGACACATCCGCGCAGGAGCCGGCGGCGATGGCGGACATCGGGTAGTCGGGTAAAGCGATCCCATCTATAACTGGGGAGAAGACGGTCGTGATGGGGAATGTGAGGAGGGGGGCGTCCCCTCCAGCGATCTTGCGAAGCGCCGCACTCGACGTTTCCAGCAGTCTCCTGGTGGGGACGGCGGCGAGCTGTTCAAGGTTCCCTCGTTGGACGCCTAGTTCCGCGAGGGCGGCGTCAGCCGCGCAGGTTGCGCTCTCCAGGCTTACCCGCGGCCACATAAGATAGCCGCTAATCGGGATGGCGCGATGAAAGAGGCCGCGGGCTCTCGGCATAGCTAGGAGGGTCCATATCTTGGAGCCACCGCCCGACAAGCCGAAGATGGTGACGTTGCCGGGGTCGCCGCCGAATTCCTCTATGTTGTCGCGGACCCACTCTAGGGAAGCAACGAGATCCAGTACTCCGGCGTTGCCTGATGTGGTGTATTCCCCTCCGAACGCCTCCCCCAGATAGAGATGTCCGAAGATGCTGAGACGATGATTGACGGTGACGACCACGACGCCGCCACGGCGTGCGAGGGAGACCCCCTCAGAGTCGGGCCCTCCGCCAGAGCCAAACTCCCATGCGCCTCCGTGGAACCAGACCATCACCGGCCGGCGACCACCGTCTCGGACCGCAGGCGTCCAGACGTTAAGCACGAGGCAGTCCTCACCCTGCACCTCCTCCTCGGGGAACCCCGCAACCACTCTGGCGGCGGCGGCCTCTGCGCGCACTGGCTGAGGACAGGCTGGGCCGTAGTCGGTGGCATCACGTTCCCCAGGCCACGGCGTGGGAGGCGTCGGGGGCAAGAAGCGATTGCGCCCTCCCGTCGGGCCGCCATAGGCGATGCCCTTAAAGACCTGGATCGCCTCCGACGTGTAGCCGCGGACCTTGCCGGCGGTCGTCTCTACGACCGGATCGCTCATGGCACCCTCCTTGCGGCTTCCCTCTGAAACTCGGCGCAAGTATAGCCCAAGCAAAGTCGGCTGTTAAGGATAAGCAAAGCCTGGAGACGCGGTGGGGCACCCTACCGGTCGGTGCTGAATGAGTCGGAATCGTGCTCCTCAGACTTCTTGGCAGACCTCAATAAACGCCTGATCGACGATTTACTCGCTTTGCTATAGGTACAGCGAGAATTCAACTACTTCTTCCCCTGATATATAGGACAGATATGTTGCAATTAACCCGGTGTGTTTGTTCTACAACCTCTTCTTGACCTACAGCGCCACGGGTTCCAGGGCAAGTTGCTCCAATCCACGAGCGCTGATCTCTAGGAATGCCTCAAGGTGGCCATCGCTTGGAAGGCAACTCGCAACGCATTCGATAATGGGGTTGCCCGTATAGACACGGTGATCCCACCTGACCAGGATAATTTGCGTAACCGTTACCCTGAGCCTGTCGAAGGGTCGCCTAAGTCATACCACACAGGGAAATCGCCTACCCCGAAATCGTGGTTCGACAAGTCCGATTACATCGTGACTCTCGACCTTTGGTCGGAGCTCACCTTGAGCGGAATCAGGAAATCCTAATGGGTGTGGCTTCCGGCCGAAGCTTGGCCGCCAGCCGTTTGGTCAGCCGGTGAGAACTCGTGGTCTTCGCAAGCCACCCAGCGCGAGCCATCCTGGTAGACCTCTTTCTTCCAGATGGGGACGATTTCTTTGATGCGGTCCACCGCCTTGTGGCAGGCGTAAAATGCCTCTTTGCGGTGGGGCGAACCGACGGCGATGATTAGGCTGATCTCACCGATACCAACCGTCCCGATGCGGTGGCTGATGGCGATCTGCTCCAGACCAAACTCGGCCATCAATTCCTGGCGCACCTCTTCCAGCTTTTTCAAGGCCATCTCTTCGAAGGCTTCGTACTCCAGAGTCAACACTGTTTTGCCTTCAAAGTTGTCCCTGGTGGTGCCCAGAAATGTCACAACCGCTCCGTTGGTGTCGCGGCGCACCTTGGCGGTGACTTTCTCTGGGTCCAGGGCGTCGTTCGTCAGTTCTATCATGTCGTTAACCCCCGCTCACGGGTGGAATAAGGCAGATATCATCGCCTGGCTGGAGGACTACGTCGGCGTCGGCATAATCGGCGTTGACCGCCACCACGATCTTCACTTCTGGCGGCGCTAAGTTCGGTACTTGCCTTCGTACCTCGTCGGTTAGGTCGGCCACCGTCGCTCCGTCCTCCACGGCCACCTTGATGATATTCTGTCCGGCCCGTTCCCGGTACAGAGCGAATAACCTAACGTTTAGTTCCATGTGCTGGATACCTATCATGCCTTTCGATTAAAAAAGCCCTGGCCAAAGCCGGCCGGGCTAGATACGAGCTTGAAAACCATTATCCCACAGCGGTCTGTGGCGCGCTAGTAATTCGTCTGGCTACCAGGGCAGAAGATTCCAACCCTCAAATAAGAGCGCCCTTTTTCCATTTAGCACTGTGTTCTGGGCCCGGTTGAGCCTTAGCCAGTAGATGCGTCCCGGCACCATGGTCTTGATGGTGTTGGCTTTTGCGAAGGCGGGACGAGGATCGAAAAACTCCCAGCTCTTCGTGCTGTTGTCGAAGGTCCAGACGCGGATCAGATTTTCGCCTAAAGTTAACGGCTCCAGGGCCTGGGTTGGCAGCGAGGATGGCGGTGGAGTGGGAAGCGGCTCGCTTACGGCCGCACCCTCAAGCACAGCAAAAGTGGTGACCCCAGTGATACCTCCCGCTGTGGCCGTAATGGTCTGGACCCCCGGCGAAAACACGGGCATGGAGAAGAACGACACGAATTTCCCTTGGCCATCCGTGGTGGAGGCCGACGAACTGGACACCGTTATGTTGCCAGCTCTGACGCTGGTGACCACTGCGTTGGGCGGAAAACCTTCACCGGAAACTGTCACCGCTCTGCCGGGCACGCCTATTTCTGGAAAAACGGTAATCTCGGCGCCGGGCACGGAATGGATGGCCGTGACCGACCGGTCGGAACCCACCACTCGCGCGCTGACCGTGCTGTTGGATGAGGGAGCCGTTCCAGCAGGGACCTGGACGGTGATTAGGAAGCGGCCGCCGGCATCGGCGGAGACCACTTCTTGAAGGGTTCCTCCGTATGAGATGGTCACTTGGCTACCCGCACCGGTGCCCGTGTTAGAAGCTGGGAAGTCCTTGCCGGTGACTGTGAAGTTGGTATTCGCTCGACCGGACGCTGGGTCCAAGCTGATGTTGGGATTTTTGATCGTGATCTGGGTTGTCTGCATGACACCCTGATCATCCACCGCTCTGATGGTGACCGGGCCTCCGGCTACAACCTCAGCGGTGACAGGAAGAATGATCGAGGCGGTCCAGTTACCGTTGGCGTCGAAGTTGATGGGGTAAGTTACGTTTGGAGATACCAGGAAAGTTTGCCCGACGGCGATGAGGCTGCCTCCCGATCCGGTGATCTGGTGCGCGCCGGACGGGCCTGCCCTACCCGCGGCGGTCGATGGGGTAAAACCGGAGCCCAAAAGGGTCACGGTCTGGTTGGGCAGCGCGTTCTGCGGGGTGACGTTGAGGATCGTGGCAAGGTTGGGGGAAGCAGCTAAAGCGCCCGAGTTAGCCCCCAGCGCAGCTAAAAGCACCGCCAGAACCATGAGGAAGACGAGCCTTGGCCGAAGGTACACCGCCACCCCTCCCTAACCTATTGAACCTATATTATCAGGCGGCGGGCGGCGGTCTAAGGCGTATCTTACGCGGCTTATTGCAATTCAGGCGGCTAGTGCATCACCAGTCCGCCGTCCACGTTGAAGGCCTGGCCGGTGATGTTGCGGGCGCCCGGTCCCGCCAGAAACACCGCCATGGCAGCGATGTCTTCCGGGTCATTGGGCCGTCCGATGGGTATCTTGGCGTCCCTGGCCTCCGCCAATTCACTCATGCTCTGCCCGGTGCGCTCGGATCGGCCGGCCATGGTGTCCGCCGCCATAGTGGTCAGCGTAGAGCCGGGGCAGATGGCGTTCACGTTGATGTCATATTGGCCCAGTTGCAACGCCGCGATGTGGGTCATGGAGATCACCGCGCCCTTGCTGGCGGCGTAGGCGGCGTTGGACGTGCCGGCATAACCCTTTCCGGCGATGGACGCGATGTTGATGATCCGGCCTCCTTGGCCTTGGTCGATGAGCTCCCGGGCCGCCCTCTGCATGCAGAAAAACACGCCTTTGGCGTTCACCCGGTGGATCCGGTCCCAGTCCTCTTCTTGAACATCCATGATGTCCAGGTACTTGGTAACTCCAGCATTGTTCACCACGACGTCGATGCGGCCAAAGGTGTCTTTCGCCTGTCGAAACATGCGGTCGATGTCCTGCAGGTCGCCCATATCGGCGGGTAAAACGATGCTTTCCCTGCCCAGTTGTTTCACGGCCACGGCGGTGTCTTCGGCAGTGGAGGCGTCGATGTCCGACACGGCGACGTTGGCGCCGGCTTCAGCCAGTTGCAGGGAAATTGCCCGGCCCATGCCTCTGCCGGCGCCGGTGACCAGGGCGATCTTATCTTCCAATTGCATGGTTTACCTCTGTTATTAAGGGCGTCGATCTCAACGCCGAAATATCCAGGCAGCATTTTGGGCGAGTGTAGCCGCGCACAACCTGGGCTGTCAACGAAGGGCTTCCGTTGACAGCCATCCGAGCCGAGATTACACTCGCGGCAACTTGCAGCCGAGGCTAGAACGTAGGCGGGAGGCACGATATGGCGGTTGATACGCACGTCGATACGATAGTACGTGGCGGAAAGGTTGTTACTTCATCCCAGGTGATGGACGCCGCAGTGGCCATCAAGGGCGAGAAGATCGCCGCTGTCGGCCCGGAACATCTGCTTCCGGAGGCTGACCGGTACATCGACGCCGAGGGTAAGTTCGTGCTGCCGGGACTGATCGACTCCCACGTGCACCTGGACGGGCATGACGACTACGCCCTAGGCGCGCTGGCGGCGGCCCACGCCGGACTGACTACCCTGGTCCCCTTCGGCAACTACGCGCTGGAGGGCGATGAGACTCTGGAGCAGGCCGTACGCCGCATCCAAGATGAGGTCGGGACGGCCGCGCTGGTGGACTTTGGGTTCCATTTCATCTTGCAGAACCGGCCCAGCATCTTAGCCTCTCTGCCACGGGCCATGGAACTGGGTGTGAAGTCCTTCAAGATGTTCATGACCTACAAGAAGCGGCCCGGCCGCATGTGCGACGACGATTACATCTGCAATGCCATGGAGATGGTGGCCAAGGGCGGCGGGGTTTTGCAGCTCCATTGCGAGAGCGGCAACATCATCGAGTACCTGGAGAGCAAGTTGATGGCCGAGGGCCACACCCACCCGACCGACTTCCCCACCGCCTGCCCCGATTGGGCCGAGGAAGAGGCCATCAACCGGGCGATCAAGATGGGCGCCGCCACCGGCTGTCCCACCTATGTGGTGCACTTGAGCACCCAACTGGGTCTGGAGCGGATCAAGCAAGCCCAAGCCCAGGGCCAGAAGATCTGGACCGAGACCTGTCCCCAATACCTGCTTCTGTCGGATGCTGAGATGGCCAAATTCGGGCCTCTGGCCAAGATCGGGCCGCCGCTGCGGCCTGAGGACGGACCCGACCGGGACGCGTTGTGGAACGGCCTGAGACAGGGACAGATCTCCCTAGTGGGCAGCGACCACTCTCCCCATCCAGAGGAGCTCAAGAAACCGGGTTGGGACAACATTTTCGTAGACTCGACTGGCGCGTCGGTGCCCTTCGGCTCCCCTGGAATCGAGACCGTGGCGCCCTTGATGTACAGCGAAGGCGTAGTGAAACGGGGCTTCCCCATCTGGTGGCTGGCGCGGGTGATGTCGGAGAACCCAGCCCGCATCTTTGGCCTGTATCCCCGGAAAGGCGTGATCCAAGCGGGGTCAGATGCCGACCTGCTGATCCTAGACCCCGGCGCCGACCGCGTGGTGACCGCCAAAGACCACCATAGCAACGCGGGTTACACGCTGTTCGAGGGCTGGAAAGTCAGCGGCCGGCCGTGGATGACCCTGCTGCGGGGACAGGTGCTGCTGAACCAAGGCCAACTGGAGCAGAAACCAGGCTACGGCCAGTTCCTAACCTGCGAAGGCCCCACCACGCCGTTGGGTGGGCCGGTGGATTAGCAGGGCACTCAATCGCCGAATACGCCACCACCACTGTCGTTCCAGCGGAGGCTGGAACTGCGGAATTCCGTAAGCGCGGCTCTTAAATGGTTCTCACTGGATTCCGGCTTTCGCCAGATTGACGAAAATCGGCTGGTGTTTCCGGCTACGCCACCGGCGCTCCTTGGAATTCGGGCATTACCTCTTTGGCGAACATCTCGATAGACCGCAGGACCTTCTCGTGGGGCAGTCCAGGGAACCCGAAGTTGCCGAATACGTGGTTGATCCCGGCGGCTTGGGTCGCTTTCAGGCGCTCGGCGACCACCTCGGGCGTGCCGACCAGCGGCGGCAGTCCGGCGTGGCCGGGATCGTCGCGACGGTCCCGGTCGGTCTGGCGGTTGGCCCAGTGCTCGTAGCCCGGAGGCACGTTTCCGTCCTTGTCGGTGGGCATCCCGATGGCGCCGTTGGTGCCCTTGGAATTCAGAATGCGTGAGGAGAAATTCTGCAACTCCTCGGCGTCGCGCTCCGCTTCTTCTTGAGTGGGCGCAACGTAGATGCCTTTGGACATAGGCGGGTCTAAGTGTTTATGGGGATGGCCGTACTCGTCCATCTTTTCCCGCCAAGCTTGGACCACTTGAGGGGCCTGGCCCAGGATATCGGTGGGTCCGCCGGCGATGACCTGAATCTGGTTCTTGGCCGCGAAATCGATGCTGGCCGGAGAGGTGCTCACAGCCTGGAACAGCGGCGGATGGGGTTGCTGCAGCGGCTTGGGCAGTACCCACAAGTCGTCTACGTTGGTGAACTTGCCATGGTAGGTCAGTTTCTCTTCGGTCCAGGCCTTCTTGATCACATCGACCGCCTCGTAGAACCGCTCCCGGCTAGTGTTGATGTCGATGCCAAGACCGTCGAACTCCTGGCGTTGGTAGCCGGAACCGACACCCAGATTGAGGCGTCCACCGCTGATTACGTCGACCATCGCGGCTTCTTCCGCCACCAGGATGGGGTTGTGCAGGGGCAGCACCACCACGGCGGTGCCGATGCGGATGTTCTTGGTCCGGCCAGCGACCAGTCCGGCGAAGGACCAGATGCCCGACAGCAAGCCGTGGCGGGAGAAGCGGTGCTCGCCCAACCATACTTCGTCGATGCCCAGTTGGTCGGCCAGTTCGATCTGCTCCAGTGCTTCATCGAGTGACTGCTGTTGGCCTTTGCTCTCGTGCCAGGGCACGATGGTGAAGATTCCAAACTTCATCTGTGGATCTCCTTTTATTGACGTGATTACGGTCGGCGAAAGACCGGGCGACAGGAACTCAACTTACAGGAGCAAGGATACACCTGCCTAGGCGCGGGGGACAAGAAGCGGATGGCTAATCGACTGCGTCTCCGCTGACTGGAACGCGGGCGTCGGAGGACCAACCCAATAGGCCGGCGACAAAGTGGAACACCGCGTAGGTCTCCAGGCCGAAGGGCAAGTAGCCGCCGTACCCGAGCAGCGGCATCTGAAAGATCCGGGCGAAGTCCAGATACCCAATGTTGTATTCCCAACTTACCGAGGCATCCCTATTCCACATCTCCCAAAAGAACCCGCAGACCAGCGCGCCAAGCGCAAACGCGACGACGGTCCGGTAATCGCCGTTCTTTACCTGAGCAATTATGCTGGGTCTTCCCGCTAGGTTATTTATGGGGTCGAAGATGAAGAAGAGGCACAACCAGGTCATGGGGAACAGATAGGTTGGCCAGATGAGCATGGTAACCAGGGAACCCAGGCCAAAGACACCGGCCAATATTATCTGCGGCCGGCTTAAAACCAAGGATGGAAGACGGGCGAACCGCTTGATGAAGCCGAACGAGCCAATCAGCTCCGAGACTTCAAACACGGCGGGAATAACCGTTGAATAGGATAAAGAAGCCTCGATAACACCGACCAAACCACCGCTATCTTCCTCGGTGGGGGTGACGTATACCCAGTTCTGGGTGATCTCGTTGATACCTTCGAAGGCCCACCAATACGGCGAAGCGACGATGAACATCACCACCATGATCTTGGGGCTTCGGACGGCTAGGGATGTTCCCGTGCGGCGGAGCACCAGTCCGTCGACCAAGAGGATGAAACCCAACCACAGGGGGAAGAAGAGGTTCTGGCCGATCTGCTGAGACAGCGGCCAGGCGATGGCGATCAACAGAAGGCCCAGCAGCCCTCGATAGGGAAGCAGATAGCGCTGCAACGGCTTTTCCCGGAGGGGTATCCGCCGTGCGGGCAACCGGTCATCGCGGATGATGACCAGGCATGCCAAAGATGCTTTTATATCGAGGTTATTAAGCACCAGTTCAATCTCTCATAATGTCCCTGAAAGGGCAATCCAAGAACAGCGAGAATCATGGGCTGATCGTCGCTCCCTCTAGAAATCCGGCCGGCGCGAATGCCATTCCGTTTCCTGTTCGTAACTGTGGCCGGCGCGTAGCACCGTGGATTCGTCAAACGGCCTTCCCGCGATCTGAAGGCCGATGGGCAGACCGGTGGCGGTGAATCCGCAGGGCACGCTTAGGGCCGGGACGTTTGCCAGGCTGAAAGTCGTTGCCAGCAACCATGGGATCCTGCTGCTAGCGGCTTTGCTGTCTATCACCGGGTCGGGCCCAAGGAGTTGCGCCGCGACTCCCGTGGTGGGTGACAGAAGCAGGTCCACACCGTTAAGAGCCGCCAAAACTTGGTCTTTGATGAGCGACCGTAGCCGCAGGCCTTTGTAGTAGTAGGGCGCGGGCATCATGGTGCTGGCCATGTAGGCGATCCGGTTATCGTGGGCGATCTCCTGGGGCCGGTTTCGCACCAGATCTTGATAGGTGACCGGGGCTTCCACCCTGATGGCCCCGGCGATGGCTCCGGCGTTGGTGGCCAGTGGTATAGATAGCTCCTCCACCTTAGCGCCCATCTCTTGCATCTTAGCGGCGGCAGCCAGTACCGACAATCGAACTTCTTCCTCCACCAGGTCGGTATAGACCAACTCACGGACGATCCCCACTCTGAGCCCCTTGATTCCGCCGGCCAAAGCCGCCTGATAGTCGGGTACCGGCTCGTTGCTGGTCAGCCGGTCATTGGGGTCGTGACCCGCGATGGCCGCCAGGGTTATGGCGCAGTCTTCCACCGTCCTTCCCAGCGGGCCGATGGTATCCATGGAACGGACGCCCGGCATCACCCCGTAGCGGCTGACCCGGCCCCAGGTCGGGCGGATACCAGCCAGGCCGCACCAGGACGCCGGGAACCGCACCGAGCCACCGGTGTCTTCGCCCAGGGCTGTAGCACACAGAAATGCTGCCGTGGCCGCGCCGGAGCCGCTGCTGGAGCCTCCCGTTGACCGATCCAGGTCCCAGGGATTGCGGGGAGGGTCAAACTGGTGGGACAGACCTGACGTGGCGAACTCGGTCATGTTGAGCTTGCCCAACAGAACCGCCCCAGCCGCTTTCAGATTGGCGATGACAGTGGCGTCGAACGTGGGGATATTGTCTTTGAATACCGGAGACCCGCCGGTGGTGAGTATCCCTTGGGTGTTTATCTGGTCCTTGGCCGCCACCGGAACACCGTGCATGGGTCCCCGGTGATTCCCCTGGGCAATCTCTTGTTCCGCCAGTTTGGCAGCTGCAAGGGCCACATCGGCGGCCACGGTTACGTAGGCGCGGTACTTGGCGTCCAACGCCTCTATGCGGTCCAGGTAAGCCTCCGTGGCCTCCACGGGGGAGACTTCCTTGGCGGCCATGAGCTTGGACAGATCCGACGCGGTTAAAAAAGGTAGTTCGGGCTTATTCATGGAGACTCAAAACCCGGGATGAAGAATGACAGCATGATAGGCGGGCAGTGTTGGCCGGTCAACAAGCGGGCTAGGCCAGCCACGGTATAATACTGCGACTTTCAGGGCCAGTTGCGGCTAAGTCGAACAGTAGACAGGTAGAAAAATGCCAGACCTCACAATCAAGATCCAGGGCGCCCGCTTCATCATAACCATGGACCCGCAGCGCCGGATCATCGCCGACGGGTCGTTGATAATCCAAGGCCAGCGTATCTTGCAGGTCGGCAAGAAGGATGAACTGGCAGCGGCCCAGGCAGACCGGGTGATCGACGCCACGGACATGGTGATCACTCCGGGGTTCTGCAACGGGCACATGCACATCAGCTACGCCCACGCCACCAGGGGCATCTTCCCCGACGACCTGGGCTCGGCCTACCTGCCCAACGTGTTCAAGCTGCAGGCGATCATGACCGAGGAAGAGGAGTACTACACCAGCCTGCTGGCCATCACCGAGCTTCTGAAGTACGGCACCACCACATTCATGGATCCCGGCAGCACCAAGTATCTGGACCGGTGTCTCGATGCCTACCGGCTTGCCGGCTGCCGGATAATCACAGGCGCCCACGTGACCGACAAGCCCAACCCTCTGGGCCTGCCGACCTACTCGACCGCAGAGGCCATCAACATCGTCAAGACCACTATTGAGGGTTTCAATGGGCAGCTGGACGGCCGGGTCAACGCCTGGGCCATGCCGTTCGCCCCGAGTATGTGCACCGACGAACTGTTACTCGCGTGCAAACGTCTGGCGGACGAGCACGGCACAGGGGTGACTTTGCACTACAACAACAGCCCGAATTATGTGGAAGCCAGTCTTAAAGAAACTGGGCTCCGGCCGACCCAATACCTGGAGGAACTGGGCGTCTTAGGCGACAACGTGACACTGGCCCACATGCTGGGCCAGGACCAGAGCGAGGTTGAAGCCTTGGGCCGCACGGGCACCAGGGCCGTGGTCGTCCCCACGGCGGCGGTTAAGGGCGGCGCCGGCATGACTCAACACGGCACCTTGCCCGAGATGCTGGACGCCGGAATGACCGTGGGTCTGGGCACCGACGCCGGAAACAACTCCAATCTTTTGGAGACCAACCGTGCCATGTACCTGATCGCCGTCTTGTACAAAGATGCGCGGCAGGACTCCAAGGCCATCCCGGCCGAGACAGCCCTGGAGATGGCAACCATCCAGGGAGCCGCGGCGCTAGGTCTGGACGGCGATATCGGGTCATTGGAGGCTGGAAAAAAGGCCGACTTGGTGCTGTTCGACACCCGCCGGGCCGAGTGGCAGACATTGTTCAATCCGGTGAACAATCTGGTCTACAATGCCGACGGCCGCAGCGTGCACACAGTGATGGTGGACGGCAAGATAGTCGTGGAAGACCACAAGCCGCTGTTCGTTGATGAGTGGGAATTGGCCCAGAAGGTACAGGGCATCGGCGAGGACATGCTGGCGCGGGCCGGCCTGTCCTTCCCGCCCCGATGGCCGATCGTTTAATCAATCAAATAGCAAACGCAAGGAAGAATAAATGTCACAGATAGTTTTCATACACGGGCCCGGTGCGGGGAGTTGCTCGGCCGGTTACCAATATCAGATGCAGCACTTCCCCGGAGCTCTGGCCCCGGACCTGCCGGGCCATCCAGACGGCGAATCGCTGGAAACGGTGGCCGAATATGCGCAGTGGCTACGCGGCTGGCTGCACGACCGGGGACACAATAAGGACCTGGTCTTGTCCGGGTTCACCCTGGGTGCATGCGTGGCGTTACAATACGCGCTGGATTACTCCGATGAGGTGTCCGGGCTACTCCTGATGACCATCGCCATGCGGCCCAAAGAACGCGCTCGGGGGGCACTGGATTTTCGCTTGAACGCCGCCAAGGACGAGAAGGTGCATGAGGAATGGCTGGACGCCATGCGCCACACCATGATGTTCATCGAGCCGGACCTTCGGGAACGATTGATCGAGTGTCACCGGGTGGTAGGGCCGATCTCCCAGTACAACGACCTAGTGACCATAGACCAGTTCGACGTTCGCAACCGTATCGGAGAACTGAAGGTGCCCCTCACTCTCGTCCGGGGCTTGGACGACCCGGGCAAACCTTTGGAGTACGAGTTGGAGATACACCAGGCGGTGGCTGGCTCCAAGTACATCAAGCTGGAGCAGGCCGGCCACTTCCCCATGGCGGAGCGCCCCGACGACATCAACCGGGCCATCGAGGAGTTGATTGCCTAGACTCTCGCCTATGACGCCGCAAAGGAGATGTGAGAGGCCATGAAAATCGTTGTTCTGGGAGCCGGAGCCCTCGGCTCAATCATCGCCGGTCACTTGGCGAAAGCAGGTGAAGATGTCACTCTGCTGGCCAGGGGTGAACGGGCGGCCTATCTGAAGAAAAATGGGATTACGATCACAGGACTGGCCGGGTTCAACACGCCGTGCGCTATCACAACGGATCCGCGACAACTCTACGAGGCCGACGCGTTAATAGTGACGGTCAAGACTTATGACATGGAGGCCGCGCTTTCCAGCGTGGCACATGCGAAATTCTCCTACGTGACTTCCGTCCAGAACGGGGTAATGGCCAACGAACAGCTAGCTTCCGTCTTCGGATCCGCCAATACCATAGGCGCATCGGCAGGTTTCAGCGGCGAGGTTTTACCGGGCGGCGAAGTCCGGTTCACCGCGAACGGCGGGTTCGATGTAGGAGAGTTGCCAAAGGGATCTTCGCAACGGACGAGAGAGTTGTCCGATGCCCTTCAGAACTCCGGTGTGAATTCCAAAGCCATCGACGATGTTCTTTCTCTGCAATGGTCGAAGTTCGCAATGTGGGTCGGGTTCACAGCGATAGGTGTACTGACCCGATTGGAAACCTACAAGTTTGCCTCCGACCCTGACTGCGCTCTGACTTGCGTCCGTATCGTTCGCGAGGCCGCAAGCATTGCCGCGAAGATGGACATTCCCATCCAAGATAGCGGACCGATCCCCGTACAGGCCATGGTTGACGGTTCAGAGGAAGAGGCGGTCTCGGCAACGATGGGGCTGGGCACAAGATTCGAAACACAGGCGCCCCAGCACCGGATGTCGGCCCTCCAAGGCCTGGAGCAAGGGCGGCGGCTGGAGATCGACGAGACGTTGGGGTTCGCGGTGGCGGAGGCCCGGCGGCTTAGCGTCCCGGCTCCGACGTTGGAGCTGTGCTACGGGCTTCTTGGCGGGATAAACCGGTATCTGTAAGCGAGAAACGCCCCCAACTCCGACTTTGTAGTGAGGCGCGAATCCGTCGGGCCTAACCTTCTCCTCCTTCCGGGGAAGGACGGGAGAAGGGACTTTGCGCCGTTCCGGCGACTACTAGCCGCTGACCGGCAGGTAGGCTTGGAACCAGTCCATGGTCTCTTTCATGACTTGGGAGAAGGCTGGTTCGGCGTAGACCTCGTAGTGGCCGACGTCTTTCAGGACGACCAGTTTCTTGGGTTCTCCGGCGTTGGCATATAGCTGCTCCGACTCTTCGGGCGGCACCAGACGGTCATCGCTGCTGGTGATGAACAGGATGGGCCTGGGGGATATCTTCCCCACGATCCACTCCGGGTTGAATCCAATGGTATCGTCCACGTATTCGACGGGGATCGTCCCAACGGCGGCGGGGTTATTTTTTCGGGCAGCGGCAGCCAGTTCGGCCGATTGTCTGTCGGGGAGCAAAATGTCGGACCGCTCCACCATGTCGGATTTTCCAGTCAACGCACGCTGCTCCCGGTCGGCCTTGGAGCGGTCTAGCAGGTCGAACCATTCGTCCATGCGCCTGACCCGGCTCATCCACCGGGCGCCGTCTCCGATGCCAACCACGCTGACGATGCACTTGGCCCGCTGGTCGACGGCCCCGACCCAGGAAACAGTGGCGCCGCCGTAGCTGGTGCCGTAGATGCCGATGCTGTCCTCGTTAACCTCGGGTTGCAGACCCAAGAACGTCATGGCGGCCTGTACGTCTGCCACCCGGCTGTACGGGGCCAGCCGGTGAGGACTTTTGCCCTCGCTGTCGCCCCAGCCTTTGTAATCGAATGTCATGGCCACGTAGCCGGCCTCGTTCAGGACACGGGCGTTGTCGGGCAGGTACAGGTCTTTAACGCCCGTATACCCGTGGCATAGAAGCACTGCCGACCGCTTCTCGCCGGCGGCGAGGCCGTCGGGAACGTAGACATCGCCGCAAAGTTTGAAACCCTCGCTGTAGAACTCTATCTCGCGTTTCATCCGTAGTACTCCGTTTATTCGTCGACGTTAAGACCAGCGGTCTGAAAATCTGCATCGGTCATGCCGGCGAACCGATCGGGCAAGAAAAGCTCGATGGATGCCGGTACTTGCTTGCAGCCGCCCTGGATGTATTCGGTGACGGCCTTGGCGGTGCTGGGGCCCAGGTGAATTCCCTTGGTTGTGTGGCCGGTGGCTAGCACCACTCCATCTTTGCCGGGCACGGGGCCGATGATGGGCATGCGGTCCGGACTCAGAGGCCGGGACCCAGCCAGTTGCTGCACCAGCGACGCGTTCTCCAAGTCGGGAAAGACATCGATGGCCCGCTGCATGATCTCCACCCGGGCCGTCTCGGTGGGCACCCGGTCCATGTCCTCGCCCTGGTAAAGCTGGTCTTGGTCGTAATCTCGTCCTCCCGTACTACCCACGCTCAAGAACCCGTCCAGACGGCTAATCATGTGTCCGCGCTTGGGAGAGCTGATCAACACCTGAAGCGGGTCGCCATCATACTTGAGCAGCAGGCGTTCTCCCTTCAATGCCCCCACTGGGACAGGGAAGTCCAGGTCCCTTTGGAATGGTGGGCTCCAGAGGCCCGCCGCGACCACTACCGTACCGCAGGAGATGTCACCACCCTGTGTCCGCACTCCGGTGATCCGGTTGCCTTCGGATATCAGGCCGGTAACCTGCCGGAGGATGGTCTGGGCGCCTTTGGCTTCGGCGCCGGCGGCCAGGGCTAGGTTCAGGCGGTAGCTGTCCAATTGGGCCGACTCATCTTCGTAGACCGCGCCCCTTAGCGTTGGGGTCAGACGTGGTTCTATCTCATGTACGTCGGCGGCGCTGATCCAGCGAATGGCAACGTGCTCTTGCTGCCAGGACATAAGGTCCTTGATCAGATCTTCTTCGCTCTCTTCCAATGCCAACCGCAACGAGGGACGGCGTTGGTAGAGCAGGTCCATGCCTGTTGCGTCTTCCAATTCCTCAACCAATGCCGGGAACTGGTGGTAGCTTTCCAGTCCAAATTGAAACGACGGTCCGGGGGTGAATTCGGTGCCCAGGAGGCTGATGAATCCTGTGGCGTGGGCGGAAGAACCACTGCCGATGGATTCACGTTCGAGGAGGGCAACGTTGATGCCCTCTCTTGCCAGGTAATAGGCGACGGAGCAGCCTACCACTCCCGCGCCGACGACTGCGACGTCAACTTTTTCTGCCATATGAAATGAGACTCCGGAGGCGTGATGGCACGAATTATGGGAGGGCTGCTGATAGGTGTCAACAGCGAGGGAGAGTCGGCTGGCCAGCGGAGAGGTTAGCTGGCGGCAGGGGAGGGGATGCCAGTTTCCACCGGTATACCGGTCAAGCTGGCGCTCAGTTCCCAGAGGGCGGCAGCCTGGGCTTCGTCGAAGCTGCGGGCGGATGAGCGGACGATCTTCTTCTTGTCCAGGTACTTTCCGGAGACGCCTTCCATCTCGGGAGACGAAGCGGCGTAGACCGAGGTTAGGGCACCGGCTTCAACGCTGATACCTCTGATGCCCAGAAGCATGTTCAGGAACCGGCCCAATATCCCGTTGTTGGTTAGGATGTTGGTCGCCACCAGTCCGGGGTGAAGCGCGTTGGCCGTTACTCCGGTGCCCTCAAGCCGACGGGCCAGCTCGTAGGTGAAGAGCAGGTTGCACAGCTTGGAGCGAGAGTAAGCCCGGAACCCTGAATAATGCCGGGGCGCGTGGACATCGAAAAGATCAATCTTTGCTTTCTGGTGGACAGACGAAGCAACATTGACCACTCTGGACGGGGAGGAAGCCACTAGCACATCTAGCAGCAGGTTGGTGAGCAGGAAATAAGACAGGTGATTTAAGGCGAAGGTCATCTCGATGCCGTCGACGCTCTTCCGGTGGCTCATGTGGATGGCGCCGGCGTTGTTTACCAGGACGTCCAACCGCTGATGCCGGTTTCTGAACTCGTCAGCCAGACAGCGTACCTCCTCCTGAGAAGAGAGGTCGGCCACCAGGAATTCAACATCGGGGTTGCCACTTTCTTCCCGGATATCATTGGCAGCGAGGGCGCATTTGGCGGGGTCCCGCCCGGCAATGACGACCGCGGCGCCCATGTGGGCCACCTCAAGAGCCGTGACCCGGCCGATGCCGACGGTCGCCCCGGTAATCAGGCACGTTTTACCGGCCATCAATCTGGAGCGGCAAGTCGATTTTGAGGTCATTCTGGCCTCCGGAGCCCCTGGACGGCTCGCTACATAGCTATCGTCTCCGAATTCGAAGCTTATTTCAATGCCGTTACCAGTGCAGATCGATTCAACCGCAAATTGATTCCCAGACGCCCAGGGAGTAATCTGATGCTCGGTAAACGTGACCCCAAAACACCGGCCCAGGGACCGGGCCGTGCGGAGACTCGAATTGGATTTTGAACTACAAGCGTCGACCGAGCCCGGCAAGCGCATGGTCGAGTTGGCAGAGAAGCACGCTGCGGATTTCGCGGTCACGGCCGCCGAACACGACCGTAACGGGACTTTCCCAGTTGAGAACATATCCGCCCTGAAAAAGAGCGGTTTCGCCGGCGCTGCTGTCCCCAAGGAATTTGGCGGCATGGGCGTAACATCCATTCATGACTGCGTCGTCGCCATGAACCGGTTGGGCCGTGCCGAGGGATCGACGCCGTTGGCATTCACTATGCATCTGTCTAGGACTCTCGGTACGGCGCGAGCCCTGCGGAACGCCATAGTCTCGGGCAACCAGGCACGGCAAAACCGGGCTGAAAACATGTTGAAAAAGATCGGCACCGGTGAACTTTTTATCACTGTCGCCAACTCAGAACCGGGCGCCGATGTCAGAACTTCGAAAACCCTGGCCACCAAGACTGACGGCGGTTGGCTATTCAACGGCTTAAAGACATTTGCTACCGGTTCTCCCGCCGCCGATCTGCTGGCCGTGAGAGCGCGGTTCAAGAATGAGGCAGGTGAACAGCGAATGGGCGCTGCAATAGTGCCGGTAGACCGGCCTGGGGTTGAGATCATGAACAACTGGGACGGACTGGGCATGCGCTCATCCGGGAGCCACGATGTGGTGTTCACAGATTATTTTGTCGCCGATGACGACTTCGACGACATTGGTGGTTATGGGCGATTCAACGCTCAGCTCTTGGCTCTTGGTTCGGTATCGAGTATGGGCCTCTCTTCCATTTTTTTGGGCATAGCCGAGACTGCTCATGGGATTGCGGTATCGGCCATCAAAGCAAGGGACGGCGGCGCCAGGTATCCCATGAACCAGGTAACAGTTGCTGAGAACGAGATCGACCTAGCCGCGGCCCGGGGGATTTTGAGCCGGGGCGCTCTGTTCTACGACGATCTTTACCAAACAGGCGCCGATCACCTCGTGGGTTTGATCGATGAATCCACCGAAACCGCCTTTCAAGTTATTAAGAACTCAGCCTGCACCAAAAAGTTTGTTATGGAGACATCAGTGAATATCGTCGATAGGGCACTCACGCTGTACGGAGGCGGATCATACGTCGCCAACAGCCCGCTGGCTAAATTGTACCGGGACGTGAGGGCCGGACAATTTATGCAACCCTGGGCCCACAATCAGGCGATCGAACTGATCGGCAAAGTCGGCCTCGGCCTGGACCCCAACGACGAGTAAGAGTGTAGGAAATTATGGCAGACAAAGAGATCACATTTGGCGTCAATCTTTCGGTGGACAATTATTGGAACGTCCCCGAGTTCGCCCGCCGGGCCGAGGACTTGGGATATGGCCGGGTAACCATGGGCGAGCACATCATGGACGGTAACCCGCCGCGGCCTACCCTGCTGAACCTTCCGGCCATGGCCGCCGCAGCGGGGGCAACCAGGGACATACGGGTGATGACCGGTATCGTTGTTGCGCCGCTGTACCACCCGGTGACACTGGCCAAGATGGTGGCCAGCGTGGACCAGGTGTCGGGCGGCCGCCTGGACTTTGGCATCGGAATCAGCGGCCAGAGGGGCACCAAGATCGAGTTTGATGCCGTGGGCGTTGACGTCCACACCAGGGGCAAACGGACCGACGAGATGCTCCAGGTGATGAAGCGGCTCTGGACCGAAGAGCACGTCTCCCACCACGGAGATTTCTTCGATTTCGACGACGTTACCCTGCTGCCTTTCCCGGCACAGCAACCATATCCGCCCATCTGGGTATCCGGACGCAGCGACGCCGCCATGCGCCGGGCGGGTGTGGTGGGCGACGGCTGGTATCCCTACCTTTTCTCCGTGCGCCGGATCAAGGCCAGCAACGACATGGTCCGCCAGTTCGCCGCCGAGGCGGGGCGCGACCTGACCGGGTTTCACTGGGGCCTGAACCAGCCAACAGCCATCTCTTCCGATGCCTCCAAGGCGCTGGAATTGGCGGTCTCCAACGTGGGCGAACGGTACGTCACCCCGGAGCGGAGCGCCGAGAGTATCGCCCAGGCGTTATGCATCGCCGGGACCCCTGAACAATGCATCCGGGCCGTCGAAGACCGGATCGATGCGGGAGTCGAGCACATGAATCTGGGATTCCTGGCCTCCAAACCTGACGATTTTTACCGCCAGATGGAGATGTTCGCCTCCCACGTCATGCCACAATTTCAGAGTTAAAAGCTAATCCACCATAGGAGCACAGACATGCCGGACTCCAAATCGCTGAAGATCGAGACCAACGTCGCAATCGCCATGCGAGACGGCGTAACTCTGTACGCCGACATCTACCGTCCCGACGGTGATGGACCGTTTCCCACCATCCTGCAGCGCACGCCGTACGACAAGACCAACGCCCTGAGCGCCTCCATGCTGGACCCCATCATGTCGGCCAAGGCCGGGTTCGCAGTAGTGATTCAAGACACCCGCGGGCGGCACGCGTCAGAAGGCGAGTTCTACGCCTTCCGGGACGACATCGACGATGGCTATGACACGGTGGAATGGGCTGCCGCCCAACCATGGTCCAACGGCAACGTGGGTATGTACGGAGCGTCTTACGTGGGGGCCACGCAGTGGCTGGCGGCCACCTCCCGTCCGCCCCATCTAAAGGCCATCGCGCCCACCGTTACCGCCTCCAATTACCATGACGGCTGGACCTACCAAGGCGGGGCATTCGAGTTGGGATTCAACATGTCCTGGACCCTGCTCCAGTTGACCCTGGCCAACTTCAAAAACGTATCCGGCGTACAGGGCGTGCCCCGTGAGCGGCGCGGACAGTTGATGAAGGCCGTCGACAACATGACCGAAGGCTTCGGTTTCCTGCCCACCAAGGACTTCCCTGAGCTGGACTCAGGGTTGGCCAAGTACTACTACGATTGGCTGGCGCATCCCGACTTCGATGATTACTGGAAGAAGCTGTGCATCGAGGAACATCACTCTGAGATCGAGGTCCCGGCCCTACATACCGGCGGCTGGTACGACATCTTCCTGGGCGGCACCATCCGGAACTACCTGGGCATGAAAGAGTCCGGCGCCAATGAGACCGCCCGAAGCGGTCAGAGATTGGTCATCGGCCCTTGGGCCCACGGAGCGCGCGGCTCCACCATGGCGGGCCGCCATTATTTCGGCATCATGGCCGACCCGGCAGCCACCGACATCGACGGCATGCACCTGCGCTGGTTCGACCACTGGCTGAACGACGGCAAGAACGGCATAACTGAAGAGGCGCCGGTTCGCATCTTCGTAATGGGAGACGACGTCTGGCGCGAAGAGCAAGAATGGCCCTTGGCCAGGGCCCAAGAGACCAAGTATTACCTCCACAGCGGCGGCAAAGCCAACTCGAAGAACGGCGACGGCAGCCTGGGGACAGATAGCCCACAAACAGAGCCGCCGGACGTCTACCTGTATAACCCTGCAGACCCTGTGCCCACCACCGGCGGCGCGCTGTGCTGCAACCCCTACTACGCCGCCAACGGCGCCTACGACCAGAACGAGGTGGAGGAACGACAGGATGTGCTGGTCTACTCGACTCCACCGTTGGAGAGGGATGTCGAAGTCACGGGGCCAGTGACAGTCACGCTGTGGGCCTCCACATCCGCGACGGACACCGACTTCACAGCGAAGCTGGTGGACGTTTGCGAGAACGGCTGCGCCAGAAACCTGACCGACGGGATTATCCGCGCCCGTTACCGCGATTCTATGTCCAATCCCACGCTACTGGAGCCGGGCAGGGCCTATTGTTATGACATCGACCTCTGGGCCACCAGCAACGTCTTCAAGGCCGGACACCGGATTCGACTGGAGATATCCAGCAGCAATTTCCCCCGGTTCGACCGTAACACCAACACGGGGAACATTATCGCCGAAGACACGGAACTGCGGCCGGCGCTCCAGACCGCGTTCCACGACGGCCAACAGGCGTCCTATGTCAGCCTGGCCATCGTACCCCGGTAGAATGCAGCACTGAGGAAAAGATATTGCCTGAAGAGACATCAGAAGAATGGGAATCCAAAGAAAGAGTGTCGGGCGACCCGCTCCGGGAGTGGTATTCCAAGGAGATCTGGGGCCAACGGGCCAACGGTGACGACGCCCTTTTCGAGGTTATGAGTCTGCAGGTGTTTCAAGCCGGACTCACCTGGCGGATGGTGCTCTCCCGCCGGGACAGTTTCCGTGCCGCTTTCGCTGACTGGAAGATCGACGCCGTGGCAGCCATGGGCGAACCCGATGTGGAGCGGCTGAGGGCAGACCCGGGGATCATACGAAACCGGCAGAAGATCCAAGCAGTGATCGCCAACGCCGGGATGGTCTTGGGGATTCAGAAAGAACACGGCACATTTTGCGATTGGTTCTATGACCGGCTACCCGGGTCAGATTACCCGTCGCTGCAGAAGAAACTGCGGGCCACTTTCAAGTTCATGGGACCGGAGATCTCGAGAATGTGGCTCATGGCATCGGGCCGCATCACCCGCGAAGAAGGCGACAAGTACGACCCGACTGTGAGATAGGTCTCACTTAGCGTCAAACGGTTAGCCATTAGAGAGCGGCGATTCATATGATTGATTGAACCGATTTCGAAAATCGGAGTCGATCATTTTCAGAAATCTGGACTTAAGGTCTAGCATGAATGCCCGTCTCTTTAAAACACCACCCCGGTTCATAAAGCTATCTGCCGTCATCGCTGCCATGGCAGCCGGTCTTGCCTTAGCGGCCACTGGGGCATTTACTCCCTCGGTTTCTGCATCGGTTGGCGCGGTCCAAACGGAGTGCGATGTATTGCATTTTGACGGCGCCGTTCAAGGTGAAATTTTCGCACATTCACCTTCAGATTTCGCGTAAATCCGGGTAACGTTGGAACAGTTCGGTTGCGAAGTGACTGGCAGATTGGAAGTAGCCTCACCGTCAATCGCCGGGTCCGGCCGGCTCCACCGCGTCATCGACGGCAATTTCATCAGATTCCAGACGCCCGGAGAGGCCAATGACCCGGGCCGAGACATCAATTTCTCCGGACTGATCGACGGCGACCAGATCTTCGGACAATACTCAATACCGGAAGGAGAAGTATCATCGTTTCGAGCGGAATCAGGGAACAGCAGACAGTGCGCATGGAAGATATCTCAGACCCCGGCCCCATCGCCGAGTCCATTCGGCAGTTATTCGACTAACCGCCGGCTGAGCCGGCGTTTTTAGCTGCCGCAGGCGAGCGGTTTACCAGCGACCCGAGCAACTGCCGGGAAATGAAGGAGATATCGTCAACCGCTTTTTCAAAAGCCTAGGTGTTGGCCTGGGAAGGGTGGCGGTAGCCGCTGATCTTGCGCACGAATTGCAATGCCGCCTCGCGCACTTCTGTATCCGACGCTTGCGGTTCGATGTTTCGCAGTACCTAGATGCTCCGGCGCATCTCATTTCCTCGCCATTGACGTATGTACGGGTATCGTACCCACCGCGGGCGTAATCCAGCCTTCCCGGCTCGCAGATGACCTAATCGGCCGGCACAAATTTCATGGAGATGGAGTTGATGCAGTGGCGGGCGTTGGTGGGAGTGAACCCTTCACCCATGAAGACGTGCCCCAGGTGGCCGCCGCAGTTGGCGCATTCCACCTCGGTCCGGTGGCCGTCTGAATCCGGGAGGTGTTTCACCGCTCCCGGCACCTCTTTATCAAATGCAGGCCAGCCGCAGTGGGCGTCGAACTTGTCGGCAGAGCGGTAGAGCTCGGCGTTGCACTTGCGGCAGATGTAGGAACCGCTCTCGTAGAAATCGTCATATTCCCCGGTGAAGGGCCGCTCGGTCCCTTTGTGCTCGATGATGTACTTTTCTTCGGCCGTGAGGGGGTTGTAGCTCTGGTTGGTCATATCATCTCTTTAGCGCTCAGAATGGACCTGTGAGCGCGTTGGGGCTGAATCTTTTGAGATTCTACGCCAATAATCCCAAGCACGGTCAAGTCCCGCGCCTCACCGATGGCATATTCGATGTGCAACTGCCCGTCATTTGGGTCGAGCAAAGCGATGAAACTGGCCTCCGCGTTAACGGCCGACTCAGATTCTTGCATGATCAGAATCAACAGTTGGTCCATATCATGGATCGAACTGATGAACCGGTTGACCTGGTAAAAGGTCTGGATCTGCAGGTCCAGCAACGCCTCGTTGGACGCCCCTTAAATGCTGTCTGCCATGGGCATCGGTCCCGGTGAAGCCGCCCTGCCGGGAGGCCCACTCTGATTGATTGGTACTACTATCTAAGCTTTACCTCAGTATACTGGTAAAACGGGCGGCCAATCTCAGCCGGTTCCGTGGTTTCCGGAAATGAGATGGTCCATGACTGACAAACGGGCTTGTGATACTCTCCCGGCATAGGATTGTTACTTAGCCAGCCTAGCAACCGGAAGTTATTCCCGAGGGTCGAACGATGGTCACAGTTACAGACAGAGAAACAGAGCGGTCCCAGGGCACCGGCGGACGTTATTGTGAAGGGTGCCCCAGGTGTACCGACGATCATGCCGGCTTTTGTAAACAGAGCCATCCCCAGCACAACAACCTGCATCCCGTTTGCCGAAAGTGCGGCCATTGCGTCCTGAGGGGCAGTCATTCTGACGACACTTCGGACCTGCAATAGTTCTGCGGTAAGCCCTTGAACTGGACCGTTTATATCCTACGATGTGGCGACGGGACACTGTACACCGGCATCACAAATGACCTGGACCGCCGCATGGCGGAGCACGATGCCGGTACAGGCGCAAAGTACACGAAAGGACGAGGCCCCTTTCAGCTCCTTTACCAAGAGGCGTGTCAGGGAAGAGGACCGGCATCAAAACGCGAGAGTGAGATCAAATCGTTGGACAGAAAGGCCAAGTTATCACTAGTTTCCCCAGATGGACCGGCTTAAATGGGTCTACCTAAAATGAAAACCGTCTACGCATAAACAAACGAAAGGCCCAGGCCACATTGAACTGGCCTGGGCCTTTCAGTATTTTTCCCCGGAAGGGACCGGGAACCTCGCTTCGGAGTGTTGGGCCGAACTATTTAGGCGACCATTTATAGATCTTAGCCAGACTTCCGCCCATGAGGGTCGAACGCTCTGAGTCCGAAAGTTGGTCGGTGACCCGAAACGCCTCAACGCCCTGCTCATAGTTCAATAGATCAACCGCTCGGGTCCAATCGGTGCCCCACAGGCACCGGTCGAAACCGAAGGCGTCGAATATCTTGGTCAGGGAATCCCAGATGTCCGTATAAGGGAATGGCTGGTGGGATAGGGTACACGCCCCGGAAATCTTGATGGCGACGTTGTCTGATTCCGCTAACGAGATCACGTTGGCCAGGTCGGCGAAGGGCTCCGGCGGTGCCGGTGGCACGAAGGGCTGGGCCAGTCCTAAGTGATCTATCACTATCTGGGTTTCCGGGTTACGGTGGGCCAGGTCACGCAACAGCGGCAGTTTTCCCGAGGCCATGATGTTCACCGGGATCCCAGCTTTAGCGCTGGCGGCCAGTATCTGGTTTAGGCCCGGGTCGTCGGATTCAAACTCCCCGGCCGTAAGCATGATACGGGCGCCGACCACCCCCGGCGCCGCCGCCCACTCAGCTACGTCATCAGCGATGGTGTCCGACTGCCAATCGAACGGTCTGATAAGTCCGAACTTTCCTGGATGGGCGGCATATACCTGCTGGGCGTAGCTTGCATCGTAGCCGTACATGCTGAAGGGCGAGACCAACAGTGCTCCATCGACGCCAACCGCGTCCATGGCTGCCACCATTTGGTCGCCGGTGACCTCGTCCGGGCCCTGCAGATGCCCTCTCCACGGTCGCGCCGGGCTGTTCCTCTCGTAGGAATGTACCTGTGAGTCGATCGTCAGAGTCTGAGTTGCCATCGTACCTGCCCCTTCCTTGCCGGGCTTTCCAAATCGGCCCAGTATTTCTATCGATTCTGCATTGGGAATTGCCTATAAGCAGTGTAGAAGTGCCCCTCGGCTCAGTCAACAACCTTTCTAAGCTTTAAAGGACCTGCAGGAATTGACCGATTCGACGTGGAGAAATCGATACTTTCGATGCGCTCAGTTGCGCCGACTAGTTCTCGATCAACTGGTCTAATTCTTCGATTGCATCCGAAAGATTTCCGGAATCAAGTAAATTTTTGATGGTCCCGATCCAGTCGACGAAGGTACCCGCGCTTAACGTGTCCAAAAGGTGGTCCAAGTGGTGCACCACACCGGCAACGTCGTTGGACTGGACTGATGAGCGGTCTAGCCCACCGCTGATATCGAAAGAGGTTTAGCCACGGCCGGTGTCGCCGGTCAACATCGTTTGAATGATATGGGCACCGTCCTGGATGTCTCCGACTTCGATTCTTTCTTAAACGTCAATCATCTGAGACCGGTGGTGACCTTCCACGACATCGATTATGTGGTCAACATGATGGACCGCATCTTCGATCGATCCAATTTCCAAAACCAGAAGGGCCATCCAGTGGTGTTGGAATGACGCTTAGTTGAGGTTTTCAAAACTGACGTGGCCATGCTCACGCTGCAGAGAATTGATATATCTGGTTATTTCAATCAATTCTGTGTCTGAGATCTTCGCCGGTAGGTAGGTCGACATCGATCCTAAACCCGCACGGAGCTGGCGGGCTATCTGGTCGGCGCTATGCTCGAACAATGCCGGCGCAATGACGCTGCCCTTCGTCGCGAATAGCCGCTGCCCTTCCGAGGAACCAACCGGTGTTGGAGTGGGAATCGATGGGCCGTCATTGCCGCCACAGGCTGCAACCAGCATCAACATCCCGGTAACTAACCCCAACACCTTCATCCGCGCACTCCTAAACATAAATTCGTCCATTCACTCCCGGCACCAATTATCCCGAGTACCGAAACTATTAGAACATACATGTTTTGGGAATCACGCCCAAAATTGGTTGCCCAATCTACTCTACCGATGAGACCGAAGAGTGACCGAGTCGGTGAAGTGAATGCGGGTGCCGTGGGTGTGGGCTGGGTCCAGATAGATCAAGCGGTAACCCATGAAATTGGTGAATGGTTCTGCGGTGTCGAACCGGTAACCCCGACTCTTGTAATCGGCTACCACTCGGTCCAGGTCATCTACCGCGTAGGCAACATGGTGCAGCACCGGCGCCGCCGCGCTGGCCAGGTCAGCGGATTCCTCCGGCTGGATAAACTCCACCTCAACCTTACCTACCTGAACGAACCCAACCACCCCCAGGCCGGGCACTGTTCCTCGCCCGGTCTCCCGGCCGCCGAATGTTTCGGCGTAAGACCTGATCGCTGCGTCTAGGTCGGGTACGAGATAGCTGGCGTGGTGAAAACTCGTGACCATTCGACTCTCCAAATTACGTTCATCGCTATGCGGGCACCGCCAGACAGGGCATCAGAAACGCTTTATTCCTTACTCCAATTGAAAAACTTGGCCGCGCTGGCGCTGACCACCTTTTCTTGGTCCTCTTTCGTCATGGATTCCAACAAGTCGCCGAGTTCCGTGTGCACCTCTAGCCCCATGGACCTAGTATGCGGGAAATCCGACCCCCACAACACTTGGTCGGCGCCGACGAAGGGAATGCAAAAGGCGGCGGCTGTGTCGTCAATGAATCCGTGCCAGACGCGAGAGCGCATGTATTCGCTGGCCTTCATCTTCAACGTCGGGACCTCCAAGCGAGGCGCGATCACTTCGATCTGGTCCAACCGGGCCATAAACCCCGGCACCCACGAGACCTCGAATTCGCTGCAGCAGATCTTCAGTCCGGGGAAGCGGTCTAAAATCCCCCCGAAAATGAAATCGTTGGCCAGCACATTCTGTATCTCGCTGGACAGGTCGATCCAACTGCCCGGGTTACCCTCGCGCTCTTCTTGGGTCTGGTCGGTCCGTGCCAAGATCAGCGTGTCCAGCACTCTGCCCGTGAGGATATGCAGGGTGATTGGTACTCCGGCTTCGCTGGCGGCGGCCCAGAACGGGTCGTAACTTCGGTCGCGATAGGGCACACATCCATCGGGGGCTTGGCAGTTGATGGTGGGGTTGAGCAGGCCCTTTTTCATGGTCCGGTCTAATTCTTTCACTGCCCAGTCCACATCATGCAAAGGGACCACACTCACGCCGATCAGGCGCCTGGGGTCGTGCGAGACGAATTCCGATTCCCAATCGTTGTAGACTTCGGAACACGCTTTCAGCACCTCAACGTCGGGGTTCCTCATGATGCCGTGCATGGTGGTCGGATTCAGCACTTCGGCATCCAGACCTGCTTCTATCTGAAATGCAACCCGGACCGCGGGGTCAACGCCACAGGCGCTAAACCCCTTTTCATTGGCCTGGATCCTTGCGGCGTTTGTCGAATCGTAGGTTGTGCCCTGCCGAATCTTGGTTACCGGCAGTCCTTGATACCCGCTGTAGAAATAAGTCCCCTCTTCTCCCTGGTAATCGTAAATAGTCCTCGGTGTTCTCTCACCGAATCTGTCTCCCAATGCTTTCTCCCATAGGTCGGACGGCTCATAGACATGGGAGTCAGCCGATATTATGCTGTCGAAGTTCCTTACTGCGGCCATCAGTTCTCCTGCGGGCATGAGTAGAGATGCAACGTAGTTTACGCCATGAAAGGCCTGCGCGATGTCTTAATCTGGCGGCGGATGCGCCACAATAAATATTGACACAGTCGGCAGACCTGGCCGAAGATGTACAGCCTCTGGAGAAGGAGAACGCTGATGCATTGTGGAGTGATGGTCACCGGATACAACCAAGGTGACTGGGATCGTCTGATGCAGGGAGATTATGACCGCCCACCGGACGTCTCCGACGCCCAGAATATGGACGACACCCTCTATATGGGAGACCTGGTAGAACCCCTGGGCTTCGATTCCATCTGGGCCACCGAGCACTACGGGTCCGCCTACTCGATGCAGCCGAACCCCTTGCAATACCTTTCGTATTGGGCGGGCCGCACCAGCCGCGTCGACATGGGCACAGCGGTGATTGTCGCGCCATGGTGGAACCCCGTGCGGCTGGCCCACGAGATTTCCATGCTGGACATATTATTGAAGGGCCGGCGCCTCCACTTGGGCATCGGCCGGGGAATCGCACCTCACGAGTATGCTTCGCTGGGTTATCCATTAGAGCAATCCCACAAGTACTTCTACGATGTGATCAACGCCATCAAGGCCGCCGACGGTACGGAGCGGTTCGAATTCCACGGCGAGGTGTACGATATCCCGCCGACCACCATCCGGCCTCAGGCCCGCCACAAGGGCGATCTGACCAAGAACATCAAAGTCGCGTTCACCACCAAAGCATCGGCGCAGATGGCCGCCGAAAACGGCCTGGGGCAGATGTTTGTCTCCGGCGCCGACCTGGAGGAGATGACCAATCAGGTGCGGATGTTCAACAAGATTCGCGGCGATCTAGGCCTCCCGCCTGACCAGCCCATCACGCTGTTGTGGATGTACTGCGCCGAGACTTCAGCGGAAGCCGAAGAGGGGTGGAACTACTTCCACAACCAGCTCACCGCGGCGCAGCACCATTACTTCGAATGGAACAACCCGGGCTTCGATGGCATCCACGGCTACGAGGAATACCTGGAGCGCCAGACCGCCGATATCGGCACAGCGGACGCCAGCTTCGAGGCACGCCGCGGGACGCAGCCAATCGGCACACCGGACGAGATCATCGCGAGGATCAAGACGCTGCAGGAATCCCTCAGCCTGGAAAAGATCGTGGTCCACATGTTTTACGGCGGGATGCCCAGGGACAAGGCCGAAAAGAGCCTCCGGCTCTTCGCTGAGAAAGTACTCCCCGCAGTGCAGGCGATGCCCACACCGATCAATCCCAGGTCTCTGGGAGAGCCGGTCTCCTGAGTGGCGGATGGTATCGAGCCGGTGGAGTGATTAGGTGAAAGTCCACCTAAGCATATCTGCTTAGCTGATCTGGCGGAGGGAGTGGGATTCGAACCCACGATGAGGTTGCCCCCATAACGGTTTTCAAGACCGTCGCTTTCGTCCACTCAGCCATCCCTCCACGGAACGGGCCGCCGATGTGGACGCCGGGAGCCCGTTTATCTATTGTAACGACTGGAAGGCCGCCGTCAAAGATGTTTCTCCATACGATATGGGTGGCCGGTGATGCGGCCAGCATCGCATCGATGCTTAAGGGGTTTTTGGCGCCGTCGCCAGGCTGCTGCCACACCCATTTCAGCTTGACACCCCTATAGGCCGATGCTAAAATCAGGCACGAATTACGGGCGGGATTCTATGTAATTCCGAACTCCGTCTCCTGCCGCTTTCTCCCCGGAAAACCCGCTGATGTTCTTGCGGAGACGGCTCAGAAAGTTCTGGCGGCGTACCCTGGCCGCGTACCCTGAAGGAAGGTGGACCCATGCCCCCAGAGATCATCAAAGGACTCAAAGATGTCTACTTCGACACCACCGAGTCCAGCTTCATCGACGGAATCGAAGGCAAGCTGCTCTACCGCGGCTATAACATCCACGACCTGGCTGAGAAATCGACTTTCGAGGAAGTGGTCTACCTTCTGCTCTACGGCGACCTCCCCAACAAGAAACAACTGGCCGATTTCGACTCTCTGCTGCGCGCCAACCGAATCATCCCTGACGATGTGATACAGGTCATCGACCTGGTCAAGACTGGCCACCCCATGGACGTGCTCCGGACCGCCATCTCAGCCCTAGGTTCATTCGACCCCGAAGTGACTGACAACTCGGTGGAAGCCACCATCCGCAAGGGCATCCGCCTGACGGCCATGGGACCGACCATCGTCGCGGCGCACCACCGCCTGCGGCAGGGCCTGGAGCCGGTGGCGCCCAACCCGGACCTGAACCACGCCGGGAACTTCCTTTACATGCTATTTGACGAACTCCCGGACCAGGAGACCACCGATCTTCTAGACGTGGACTTCATCCTGCACGCCGAGCACGGCCCCAACGCCTCGGCTTTCGCCGCCAGAGTGACCGCATCGACGGTCTCTGACCTACACTCAGCCGTCACCACCGGCGTCGGTACGTTGAAGGGTCCGGCCCACGGCGGGGCTGCCGAAGAAGTCATGAAGATGGCCCTGGATATCGGCAACCCGGAGAACGCCGCCGAATACGCCAGCAACCTTCTGGACAACGGCGACCGCATCATGGGATTTGGGCACCGGGTCTACCGCGCTGAGGACCCCCGGGCCAGGCACCTGCGGGACCGCTCGAAGGTCCTTGGCGAGAAGAGTGGACACCCGGAGTGGTTCCAGATTCTACAGCACCTGGAAGAAAACACGATGCAGCCGTACCGCTCCAAAGGTATCTGCGTGAACGTGGACTTCTTCGCCGGGTCGATCTACTACCTACTGGGGATACCAGACGACCTGTTCATCTCCATATTTGCTCTGGGGCGCATCCCCGGTTGGACGCTACAGTGCGTGGAGCAGTACAAAGACAACATCTTGCTCCGGCCGCTCACCGAATATATCGGTGAGATGGACTTGGAGTACACACCCATCGAGTCCCGGTCCTAGTCCGGCATTTTAAAAAGCAGTGAGCGAAAGGGGCCGTACCGGCCCCTTTTGTTTTAGCCATTCCCACGAGACCGAGTCAGCGTCCCATGAGTGCAGAATCTGAAATCAAGCGGCGCATCCGTGAACGTGGGACGAACGGCAAGATAACCTTCGCCGAGTTCATGGAAGTTGCCCTCTATTGGCCTCAGGGCGGTTATTACGCGGGCGGGGAACCCGTAGGGGCCCACGGCGACTACTACACCAGTCCGGCGGTGCATCCGTCTTTTGGGGCGCTACTCGCGGTCCAGCTATTCCAGATGTGGCATCAGTTGGGTTGTCCCAAGCCATTGACGGTGCTGGAACTTGGCGCGGGGAACGGCCTTCTCTGCAGGGATATCAGATCTTACGCCACCGAACTTTCTGAACGATTCGCCGAGGCCCTGCGTTACATCTGCCTGGATCGGCGGCCAACTATGGCTTATGAATCAGGGACGGCTAGAACGAGCCGTGTGTTAGCCGATGGATCGCCCTTCAAGGGCCTGACTGGCTGCATCCTGTCCAACGAGTACCTGGACGCCTTTCCCGTTCACCAAGTAGTTATGACCGCTGATGGGTTGAAAGAGGTCTACGTTGGCTTGGATGGCGAAGAACTGGTGGAGCTAGCGGACGAGCCCTCGGAACCAGGTTTGGCACGCCGGTTAGACGACCTTCCAATCGAGCTCGCGCCCGGGCAGACCGCCGAGATCAATCTGGCGCTGGACCGGTGGGCTCAAGACATCGCCGCGACACTGGAACGGGGATTCGTCCTCACGGTCGATTACGGCCGGACCGCCAAAGACCTCTATGACCCCGAAGCTCGCCGCAGAGGCACTCTCGTCACCTACCACCAACACGTCCAGACCGACGCTCCACTTACGCTAATCGGCCGGCAGGACATCACCGCCCAAGTGGATTTCACGTCGGTAGCTATCGTTGGGGAGAAGGCAGGATTGGAGACCTTGGGGATGGTCAACCAGCGGGAGTTCCTGATCAACCTGGGACTGGAGCATCTGCAGCGACAACTATTGGACCGAGGTCTCTCGCCACAGCAGGTGCAGGCCAACCGCGCCGGGATATCAGACCTGGTTCGGCCGGGCGGACTGGGTAACTTCAAGGTACTGGCTCAAGCGAAGAACATTGGCAGCCCGCCGTTGTGGGGGTTGGACCATACTGAAGAAGCTGCTGCCCTCGTGACTGGCCTGCCGCCCCCGGTGCTGACCGAACACCATCTTTCATTGCCGGACGGCAGAAACCTGGGAGGGGAGGCTGGGTTCGAGGATTTCTGGCCGACGTAGTGACCAAGTCGCTTCCCTCCCGTTCGTCCTGAGCCTGTCGAAAGATGCGCACAAGCCATGTTTACGACAGATACTAAACTCGGGCCAGGCAGTGGTTCGACAGGTCCGTTCACTTCGAGACTGTCGACGTCCCGTCGGAGCTCACCATGAACGGATCTGTGGCGAGTCAATCCGCCCGATTTACGCCGACGGCGCCAAGCCGATCTGCTCGGCTATGGGCTTCATGCTCTCCACGATGAACGTGATGTGTTCGTCCAGGTCTATCCCCAGTTCGTCTGCGCCTTTCTGAATGTCGTCACGGCTGACGTCCTTGGCGAAGTTCTTGTCCTTCAGTTTGCGGCGCACAGACTTGGGCGTCACGTCGTCCAGGGACTTGGATGGGCGCACGAGACCCACGGCCCGGATGAAGCCGGACAGTTCGTCTACGGCGAAGAGGGTATGTTCCATCTGGGACTCGCGGGGGATGCCGGTGTGCTCCCCGTGGGTCAGAACAGCCCTAATGATGTCCTCGGGGTAGCCGTGGTCTCTGAGTATCTGGGCCCCGTAGGTCGGATGGTCTTCAGGGGTGGGGCAGATCTCCCAGTCAAAGTCGTGGAGCAGTCCGGCGATGGCCCACTGCTCTTCATCACCTCCGAACTTGCGGGCGTAACCCCGCATGGAGGCCTCAACGGCGAACAGATGCTTCATCAGCATCTCCGTCTTGACGTGTGTTTGCAGAAATTCTAGGGTCTGCTCCCTACTCATCACGTCCATTGGCGTCGTCTCCATCTGTATCTTCGGGTGACTCTCCATCCGACTCTTCAGGCGGTTCCCCAACCGGAACCTGAACGCGTCCTGCGGGTCTGGGCTCACAGCGGACCGCCGTGGTGAGAAAGCCGCTGTGGGCAATCATTCTGTGGTCCGGGCGGACGCTCCGCTCAGTTACGTGCCAGGTACGCAACAACGTCTCCAGCGACTCGATCATCTGGAACCGTCCGTCTTCTTCCAGGGCCAGCACCAGCTTCTGCACCTGCAGGATGGTGGGCACGAAGCTGAGCATAATCCCGCCCATCACCAGAGAATCGCCGATGCCTGAGATGGCCTGCCACGGTTCCGGGACGTCTAGGACCACCCGGTCGATGTCTCGTTCGTCGATTCCCTGGTAGATGTCACCGATCTTGACCTCAAGGTTTGAGATGTCGGGGGTCACGCGCTCGATGTTGCGCATAGCCTTAGGCAGCACTGCTTCGTCGATCTCGTAGTTGATCACCTTGCCGGTGTTGCCCACCGCGCGGAGCAAGGCTGACGTCAGGGCGCCGGAGCCCAGTCCTCCTTCAACCACCGTTGCGCCGGGGAAGATATCGGCGAAGTTAACGATGTTGCCCAGGTCCTTGGGATAGATGATCTGTGGGCCGCGGGGCATCTGCCGCACGAAATCGCCCAGACTGGGACGAACCGCCAACAGGGTGTGGCTCTTGTCGGTCCGGTACCACCCGCCGACGTTGCCGCCGATCATATCGTCGTGGGACAGCCGGCCCAGATGGCAGTGGTAGGTCTCACCGTCGGCCAGGGTGATCATGTAGCGGCGCGCCTTGCGGTCGATCAGCAGCGCCAGGTCGCCGGCTTGGAAACAGTTCTTGTCGGTCTTAGTTTGGTTCAAATCTTGGATCCGGCCCCGGTAGGTCCAATCAATCGGGACTTAGTCATTAACTGATGCCGGACGGCTGCCCTCCAGATAGGTGGTGTTCTCCGGAGCATACGGGTCTATATGGGGGAAGAAGACAATCAACTTGGCGTTCTTCTCGCCCACTACTTTGAATCCATGCTCGGCGCCCGGCGGGATGACCACGGTGTGGTCTTTCTCCACCGTGTGAGTCTCGCCGTTGATCCGTACCTCAAGGGAGCCTTCCATAATCATTATCAGCTCGTCGACCTCATGGGTATGGAGCGGCGCTCCGGTGCCCGGTTCGGCAGTGTTCAGGCTGAGGGAGCTGGAGACGCCGTGCTCCTCGAGGGTGACGTCCCATTTTCGATAGCCGGGCCGCCAAGGAACTTCAAGGACGTTGTTATGGTCGATGATAGGCATGATTTCTCCCGCGTAAGCCGGGTGTTTCAGGGCTAGCCGACTATCAGGCAACGCATGAGCCAACTCGGTCTTCTCGCCGGTGGCGGTTATTGTACGCCATATTGAGTTGCGGATGGACTTCCAAAGACTGAGTCAACTCGGACCCCGCCCCGCCTGTTGCGGAGGGACCGCATGGGCTAGAGTAGGTTCAAGATATGGAACGCCGCCAATTCACATTAGACGAAGCCAACGCCTTGGTGCCGTGGTTGGAGGAAACATTTCAGCGCTTCGCCAACATGCGCCAGGAGCAAACTGACGCCCAGAGTCGGCTCGACGAACTACTTGAGCACCGAGGCAGCAACGGATCGTCCAGCAGCAACGAAGCGATGCAGCAGGCCCAGGGGAACGTCGACCGCCTGGCGCGGCTTATGGAAGAAGGGTTCCAGGATATCTTGGCCGAGGGAATCATCGTCCGGGATGTGGCCACAGGCTTAGTTGACTTCCCATCGCAGCGCGAGGGCCGGGAGGTTTTCCTATGCTGGATCAGAGGCGAGGAACGAATCGACTTCTGGCACGAGACCAACCGGGGGTTCGCGCACCGGCAGCCGTTGTAGGGCTCGCAGGGGTGCCTGGCGTGGCCAATCCAAATCGTTCATGGTGTCTTTCCGCGGAAGGGTGTCGAACCACCACATCGTTCTCCCAACCGACGCATGGACCTGGAATCTCGATAGCCACTGTTATTATACTTTAATGCCATTTAGTATAATCATATGCTTCCAGCATTGACCATTTCCATGGCGAGAGGACTTCTTGACGTCACAACTGTAAGCGCACAGCGTAGCGTGGAGCGCCTCATTGACCTTGGTGTCCTTGAAGAGGTGACTGGCCAGCAGAGAAACCGAATATACGTAGCCCGGGAAATATTAAGGACAGCCAACGCGGAATAAAGATGGTCGCACAGCGTTCGTCTTAGGACCATGGCTCTGCCGTGGAACGGTCCTTCGACAAGCGCATGATGAGCGGGAGTGGGGTAACCCCGGTTCCAACGTCCCCTAGATAAACTTCGCCCGCTCTGTGGCCTCGGCGGCGTGGTCTATGTAGACGGTGATGACTTCGCTGAAGAAGTCGACCATGGCCGTGCCTTGCTCCCGCTGGCCGACTCCAGAGGAGTTTAGTCCGCCAAAGGGCAGGTGAACCTCACCACCCAGGGTGGAGGCGTTGACGTGGACCATGCCGGTCTCCACGGTGTTGATGTACTCGTAGGCCTTGGTGATGTCCTTGGTGTAGACCGAGGACGACAGGCCGAACTCCACCGAGTTTGATATCTCGATGGCTTCTTTCAGGTCCTTGGCCTTGAACACGGTCAGCACCGGGCCGAAGATCTCCTCTTTGGCGATGCGCATGTCAGGGGACACGTCCGTGAAGATGGTGGGTTCCACGTAATAACCTTGATCGTAATCGCCGCCGTTCAGCGCCCGGCCGCCGAAGGCCAGGTTAGCGCCCTCCTCCGTGCCGATGCCGATGTATTCCATGACTTTGTCTTTCTGGTTCTGACTGGCCAGGGGCGATACATCGATGGACGGGTCGATACCGTCGCCAATGGTCAGCTTGCCGGTCCGGTCGATGAGCTCGGCCATGAACTGGTCATAGACCTCGTCTTCAACGATAACGCGGCTGGTGGCGGTGCAGCGCTGGCCGGTGGACCCGAATGCCCCCTGAACGATGCCGCCCATGGCCTTATCCATGTCGGCGTCGGCCAAGACGATGACCGCGTTCTTGCCGCCCATCTCGGCCTGGACTTTCTTCAGCCGCTTGGCGCTTTCGGCGTAGAGTTCAGTCCCCACCTCGGTGGAACCGGTGAAAGAGATGCCTTTGACGTCGGGACTCTCGACCAGCGCGTTGCCCACCTGGCCGCCCGGTCCGGTGACCAGGTTCAGCACTCCGGCCGGCAGGCCGGCTTCCTCGAATATCTCGATCAGCTTCACCGCGCTGAAGGGCGTCGCCGACGCTGGCTTGAAGACCAATGCGTTGCCGCAGATGAGCGCCGGGGCGATCTTCCAGGCCGGGATGGCCAGAGGGAAGTTCCAGGGCGTGATGATTCCCACGACGCCCAGAGGGCGGCGCACGGTATAGGCCACGGTGTTGGGCAGCTCGGACGGGGTCGTATAGCCGAACATGCGGCGCCCTTCGCCGGCGGCGTACTCCATGATATTCATGGCCCGCTTGACCTCACCCTGGGCGTCGCCGATGGGCTTCCCCTCTTCGATGGTGATTGTTTCGGCCATCTCGGCGGCCCGGCGGCCCATGATCTCCAGGGCCTTGTAGATGATGGAAGCCCGGGCCGGCGCCGGAGTGTTGGCCCAGACGGCCAGGCCGTCTTTGGCGGCTGCCACGGCGCTCAGGGCGTCATCGGCGCCGGAGGTCTGGAATTCGCCGACTACCTGATCGGTCCGGGCCGGGTTGTGGACCTGATAGGTACGGCCGGTCACCGACTCGACCCATTGTCCGCCGATGTAATTCTTGTGGGTGATTATCTGCGTAGCCGCCATGGTTTCTTTCCTCCGGTGGTGCCTGTGATGTCTTTGGTGCTGAACGTGATGGGCTGGCTATCAGCCGCCCGAATACTCCAAGCCGACGCCGATCACCTCAATTTGCATCGACCGCACATCGGGCGCAGCGTCATCGAAGCGCACACCCAGAACAACGTTGATGCCTCTATGGATCTCGGGGTTGCCTGGTACATCGAACCGGTGCTCCAGATGGTCGCCCCGCAGGTCGAGGTCCATGTGCTCGGCGATGCGGGACTCCCCATCGTAAACGATGACTTCGTGGACCGAGGCGTGGTCCCGTGTCCGAACGCTGACGATCACCCCTTCTATCCGCATCCTGATGCCGTCAATCACGGCCGGGGTGGGCAAGGGAAAGTGGAGCCAGGTGTTTTGGCCTCGCGCGCCTTCGATGCGGACGAATGGCCCGGTGGCGCGGACCGAGGTCAACCTGGTGGGGTATTCGACCTGCATATTAACGCCGTGCATCCACAGAGTTCGCTGTGGCATGGGTTTGCCCCCTTCGGTTTTTGGCCTTGGTGTCAGTGCTGAATCTAGTGGCCGCATTGAACGCGTGCGGCACGCCTGACCCGGCCAAGCTGGCAGAGATTATAGCGGCAATCATCGTGTGGGTACAGCGGGGATCTACTTACTGGGGAGGCGAACGCTGGGCCATGAATTGCCGCCAGGCACCGGCCCTTGTAGAATGGCGGCCAATCGGCAAATGCGGAGTAGAGGCTATGGGCAGATTGGAAGGCAAGGTGGCCATCATCACCGGCGGCGCGCGGGGTCAGGGCGCTCTGGAAGCCGAACTGTTCGCCAAGGAAGGGGCCAAGGTTGTGATCTGCGACATCCTGGACCAGGAGGGCAAAGACGTCGAAGCGAAAGTATTGGCCACGGGCGGCGACGCCGTGTACTCCCATCTGGATGTGACCCGGGACGACGATTGGCAGCAGGCCGTGGACCTGGCCGAGTCCCGCTACGGCCAGCTGGACGTCTTGGTCAACAACGCAGGCATCGCCCGCGGCGCGTCCATCGAAGAGACCTCTGAAGAGCTGTGGGACGAGGTCCTGGCCGTTAATACCAAGGGCGTATTCCTAGTCACCCGGCGGGCCATCCCGGTCATGCGGCGGGCCGGAGGAGGCTCAATCATCAACGTCTCGTCCATCGCCGGAATATTGGGGCGTAAGCTTGCCCCGGCGGTCTACAGCGCATCCAAGGGCGCCGTCCGAGTCTTCACCAAGAGCACGGCCATCCAACACGCCCACGAGCGGATACGCTGCAATTCCATCCATCCTGGTCCCATCGACACTCCGATGCTTGCCGGAATCACCGCCAACCCAGCCATGCTCCGAGAACGGACCGATGAAGTGCCGCTGGGCCGTTTGGGCAACTCCGAAGACGTGGCCTTCGGGGTCCTCTACCTGGCCTCGGACGAGTCTTCCTGGATCACCGGCATAGAACTGATCATCGACGGCGGAATAACGGCCATGTAGCAGCGTCCCGTTTGGAAATAGGCGTGTCTCGGAAACCGTAGGCGCGGGTTTTTAACCCGCCTGGGTTCACGAAAAGAACCTCGCTCCTGACCGTCCTACCCAGTCACCATCATCTCGTCCGTATTGATCAGGGGCGATAGCAGCCGGGGGGCGCCATCAGTGATCAGGACCATGTCCTGCAGGTGCCAGGGGCCGATGTGGGGCTCTAGGGCGACTACCATCCCTTTCTCCAGGGTGTGCTTGCCAGAGGGCACCATGTATGGCTCCTGCTGGTGCCACCAGGCGCCGACGCCATGCCCGGCGAGGGCGACCTTCCCCTCGATACCCGCGTCGCCAAAGGCATTGTTGGCGAAATGGTAGATGTCCGAAGCCCGGACCCCCGGGCGGCAATGGTCAATCGTCGCCCGGTAGATGTCCCGGTTGATCTTGTAAGTCTCGATCAGTTCGCTGCTGGGCTCTCCCACGACGACAGTGCGCGACTGGTGGCCGGGGTAGCCGTTCAGGTAGGAAACATAGTCGTTCCGGATTATGTCGCCGGCTTGGAAGGCCATGTCGCCCTCGCCGCCGTAGGCCACACTGTTACGGCTGGTGTTCAGGATGCCGTGGGCCCAGTTGGCCCCGCGCCTGATGCACCCTTCGATGATGCGGGAATGGACTTCCCGTTCCGTGTCTCCAGGCCGGACGGTGGGAAACACCTCCAAATAGACTTCATCCAGTAGGTTAGCGCCCTTCTCCAGCATCTCCACTTCCGCCGGGGTCTTGATCCAGCGCACCTGGTCCATCATATCAGTGCAGTCCATGATCTTGGCTTTCGGTACCAGCGAGGTCATCTCCTCCCATTGGCGGGCGCTCAGGTAGTCCTTCTCCAGCCCGATCCTTTTCCTCTCGAGACCCATTTCTTTGAGGACCTCCACCGTCCTTGCGTAAGGCGACTCGCCGTAGCCGTCGTAGACCTGCACGTTCTCAATCCAGCCGTCGCGGCGGGCCAGTGGGGCAGCGATCTCATTGGCGACCAATACCGGGTCGCCATGGCGCGGCCAGACGACCAGTACGCCTCTGGGCGAGTCCGGGAAATCCAGGTGCCGGGCCAGAGTCCCCGGATAGGCGAAACCCGCCAGATAGGTGAAATTCTTTCCCGAACGGGCAACCACGGCCGAATAGTTGTTTCTGTCCATCAGTTGGTTCAAGCGTTCGATGTTGGCGATGATTTCACGCTGATTTTCAGCCATTGATGGCCTCCCGGCTCTAGAATGAGATGAGTCTAGCCCAATCGCTGTTTAGCGGCAACGGGGAGAAAAGCTGACCACGGATGGAAAACAAGCTAGGAGGGGGCGGGCGGCTAGCTAAGGGCTGGGAGTTGCACCGTCGGCGGGCACGGGAGTTTGACTGCTGAGACTGCCGGAGAACGGGCAGCCATCTTGCACGACGATGAACTGCATCAGCATGTGCCACCGTCCGCTCTCCCGAACGATGGGGTACGGAATAGCGGCGACATAGGCATCGATCTAGCCCCGCCTGCCGGGCCGCGGTTCGCCGACAAGTTCCATTGTCATGAAGGCCCGGTCCGGGTCCCCTTCCGCCACGAAAACATCTTTCACCCGCATATCGGGATAGGTCAAAGCGGGCCTGAAGGGCCTGAGGGTGCTGAGGGTTCTACGGGATCAAGGGAGTCTCAAGGGCTTCGGGGATATGACGGGCCTAGCGGATCTGAGGAGGCTGATTTCACGGATTTCATAAGCGATTCCCGTGACGGGATTGTTCTAGTAGGGGATACGGGGTCAAGGGTAAGAATTTCCCATAGCGAAATCATTACAGCCCAGTATGTAGTTGGAACACAAACCACTGATTCGGTAACAATTAAAGGAATAGGGAAAGTTCTTGCGACAGTAAAAGGTTACGATACATCGAGAGATATAGCGTTACTCACCACTAGCAGCCATTCTTCAGGAAACGTCGTTGATTATTCCCAAAATGGAGAAACATGGAATTCTACCGAAGGCCGCTTCCATTATGGCGCCCAGGTTGGTGACGAAATAGCGATAGTTGGCTACGAGACATCAATCTCAGATACGACCCCAATAATCACGTACGGTAGAGTCGGAGTGAGATGGAATATCATCCCTGATGATATATCGGCGATTCAAACGGACGCTGCAGTAACCCCGGGCATGTCAGGGGGTGGAGTGTTTAACAAATATGGGGAATTAGTTGGAATGCTGTATTCGATCACAACTAAAGACAATGTGAATGCCCGCATTTTGTTGACAGACGAGATCTCTGAAATAGTTCCAAAGTTGAAAACCGGACAGAAACAATGACATCGCACCTATATCTGGTTTAGGGGTCACCGTTTCACGATGGCGGTAGCCCTTTTCTGTTGCCTAATCTTTTAAGTATTTAGCCGGAACGTTCAAAGCACCACTTAAGTCAGCACCTATAACGCCGTCCAGGTTGGCCCCGAAGAAGTCGGCCTCGGTCAGGTTGGCCCCGGACAGGTCCGCCCCGCTCAGGTTGGCCAAGTACAGTTTGGCGCCGGAGAGGTCGGCACCGGACAGATTGGCCTCTTGCAGCAAGGCCTCTTGCAGCAAGGCGTCTTTCAGGTTGGCCCCGGACAGGTCCGCCCCGCTCAGGTTGGCCATGTACAGTTGGGCCCCGGACAGGTCGGCCCGAGACAGTTTGGCCCCGGACAGGTCGGCCATCCTTAGATCACATTCATGGCAAGATTTGGGAATGGGATGTCTTAAGAACTGAGCTGCGTCTTTGCCAACACCAGACGTATCTGACTTAGTTGGTTGACTGCCGTTATCAGTAACCTTCCCACCTAACTGACCGTTCCGACCGTCGCCGCAGGCTGTTAGGAGTAGTAGGGCAAATACGGATAAGAAGATATAACGAAGCATGGGACCTCTATTTATCGCTGGACGATTTAGCATTGGTTATTATTGGGGATTATGATCTTGTATTTGATCTCGTTCTTGTCGTGTTCAAAGATACTCAGATGTACTCTCAGGCACAAATCTGAGAGTAGAAAATACCTATGACCACGCCTGACAATCATTTCCTACTAGCTCTTAATCAGCAGGTCCTCAGCCGCTTAGGGCCGTCTGGATCCTGGCATCACTCTGCATTTTTAGTCTACCAAATATGGGGCGATACTTAGCCGTCCTCATAAGCATCAAAGGGGCGAACGGATTCCCTGCCTACCTGTACCCACAGCCATGAAAGGTCATCCTTTTATTTCCTAGTACTTTCATGCCCATGATTTCACTAGAGTTAATTCATTCATGCTTTCATGGGTACTCGCACCTTGACTTGCGACACCCCAAACCTTAGTTAACCTCCGGCCGCTATAATCCCTCCTAACCATGCTGCAACGTATAGGCAGATACGAGATCCTCGATCGTGTAGCTCTCGCGGCCAGGGTACGGTCTACCGTGCCAGGAACACCGTGCTAGACCGCATCGTCGCCGTCAAAGTCATCAACCAGTCCGTCGCCGCCGACCCCCGAGTATCTGGAAGCCCTCCAGAGAGAGGCCAGACTCGCCTCCAGCCTCGACCACCCCAACATCACCGTGTCCATGATTTCCAGGTGGAGGGTGACACTGCCTGCATCACCATGGACTACGTGCCCGACTCGCTGGACCAACATATCCGTGCGGGACAGCCCCTGCCGTATCAGCGAGCCGTCCAGATAGCATGTACAGGAGGACGTCCAGCCGGTGCCGCCGTAGATGTTCGAGACGGTAGACAAGTGCACGTTCTTAGTTCGTCAACAGGCTGACTCAAAATGATAATAATATAGAGGCTAATTTTCGCACCGCTTCTTGAGGCGAACGAGATAAACAGGAGCAACATGTACGCTGACGCCAACGGAATCCGGGTTCACTATCAGGTCGAAGGCCGAGAAGGCGCCCCATGGGTGACCTTTGTTACAGGTATCGCGAATGACACGACCATGTGGGACGGCCAAGTGCCGGTGCTGCAAGATGATTTTCGAATCCTGAGAATCGACTCCCGAGGCCACGGTGGCACGCAAGCAACCGAGGGAGATTACACCTTTGATATTCTGATTGGTGACGTACTTGGCTTGTGGGATACGCTTGAAATTCGTCGGTCACATTTGGTTGGGCTTGGGCTTGGCGGCTCTACCTCACTTGGTCTGGCGATCGAACATTCGGACCGACTTCTGAGCCTGGTGCCATGCGCCTGCCGTGCGGTCATGGTTACGGAGTTGGCGTCCATATGGCCGGAATTGGTCGAACAGGTAAAGGCTGGTGGAATGGAAGCGATCGCCGAAACCACGGTGCAACGGTGGTTCACCGAAGAATTCAAGGCCGCCAATCCAGATGTGTTGGACTCAGTACGGGCTCAGATCCTAGGCACCAACCCCCTTGGGTACTTCGGATGTGTCGCTGCGTTCTTGAAGTTGGATTTTGGGAACCTAATCGAGCGGATCAGCGTTCCGACGCTTTTCATAAGCGGAGCAGACGATCAGCGAGGCGGGCCACCGACAGTTATGCAAGACTTGGTTGGTATGGTGCCAGGCGCCCGGCATGTATCCGTACCTAATGCTGCGCATATCTGCAACATCCAAAACCCC
>Ga0208113_1000094_pt1 | contig 41902 bp, 38 predicted proteins | sample Knorr_S7_td_NADW_FD_185598 | JGI IMG/M metagenome (GOLD analysis project Ga0208113, IMG submission 185598) | Marine microbial communities from Southern Atlantic Ocean transect - Knorr_S7_td_NADW_ad_2505m_LV_A (SPAdes) (version 2) | ecosystem: Environmental > Aquatic > Marine > Oceanic | place...
GCCCACAGAGCACCAAACAGTTCTCGTAGGTCTATGTCATCATCATATTGAGTATCATTCTGAACGTTATTTTGCACGTTTTATTTCCTTTATTCTAGATAATTTCATCAAAACCTTCTGTAGCATATTTATTACAATTTAAAATTCTTAACAACCTCTTTATTTCCTATAGCAGATGTAGATATTTCTGTGACAACGCTTGTATTTAATAATTTTAATAATAATCTTACTCTATCTTTCGATTTTTTAGATAAGAATATTGCATCTATTCCAGCAAACCCTCCCTCTTTGATGGAGACATGATCGCCCTTTTGATAATCAACTATCGAAACATCCTCTTTGTATATACCTGATTCATCGAGCTTATCTTGAATTAATTTAATAATATTATTAGGGATAGAAGTAAATTTTTCTGAGAACATAACAATGTGACTAACCCCAAAACTAGACTTAATAGAAGTCCAGTTATCTAACTCAAAATTAATTTGAGCAAAAAAATATCGAGGAAAAACTGGTACCTGAGATTTAAATTCACTATTTTTATTAGTAGGAGCTATCAACGGCAAAAAAGTTTTAAATCCTTGTCTTTGAAGATTTTCGTTAGCTTTTATTTCTTGTTTTGCTTTTGTATAAATAAGCACCCAGATAATTTCTTTTTTTCCTTTTTTAACTAGTTTCATATTATGAAGTACTTAAAATACTAATGGTGCCCGGGGCCGGACTCGAACCGGCACGAAGTTTCCTTCGAGGGATTTTAAGTCCCTTGTGTCTACCAATTCCACCACCCGGGCTTTGTTCAACATTTTCCTGATATAAACTATCTTATATGGAGGCTGGGGTCGGAATCGAACCGGCGTTCAAGGATTTGCAATCCTCTGCATAACCACTCTGCCACCCAGCCACGTGGCGTGTATTCTATTCCTGTTAACCTTTTAACCAAAATTTAATTTAAATAATGTTTGAACCATTCAGAAACATATGTGAATAAAGAATATAGTGAAAATATCGCAGCAAACCATAGTGAAAATATCGCCACTATCCAAATATCTCTTACTTCTTGAGAGAGAATAAGCGTACTAATAGCTATAATTTGTATTGTTGTTTTGCTTTTTCCAATAAAAGAGACACTTAAGTTTTTTTTTCTTTTTATTTCAATTACGTATTGTCTTAAGGTAGAGATAACTAATTCTCGTGAAACTATTATTAAAGATGGAATAGCCACCCAAGGATCACCCATTAAGAAAACCAACCACACTACTACAAGAGAAACCAACAATTTGTCTGCAATAAGATCTAACAAAGCACCTAGCTGAGTCTCAGTATTTGTTTTCCTAGCTATATAACCATCAAGATAGTCTGTTAATCCCGCAACTACAAATAAAACAAAAGCTAAATAATTATAAAAGCTTGTTGGTCCTTCATTATCTACAAATGACCGAAACCCTAGACTAAGTAAGTAAATAATCGGCACTATAAGTACAATTCTTAAACAGCTAATGTACGAAGCTAAAGTCATATCAATGTAAATTTCTAAAGATTATATTAGCAGTTTTTTTCCCAACTCCCCTTACCTTCATTAGATCTTTAGTACTTGCTTTACTTATCTGATCAAAGCTTCCAAAAAATCTGAGTAGAGCTCTCTTTCTTTCAATGCCCACAGACTCAATGGTATCTAATGAAGATTTTGAAGCACCTTTGAGCTCTTTTTTCCTTTGTTTACTAATAGAAAATCTATGAGCTTCATCTCTTATTTCCTGTATAAATAAAAATTCAGGAGAGTTTTTTCTTAAGCTTAATTTTTTTCCTGTCTCAGTGTGAATTAAGTCCATCTCAGGTTTCCTTCTAACACCTTTAGATATAGCTAACAAAGAGACTCCTTTAACACTAAGTCTATCTAATACTTTCCTTACTGCCTTAAGATGGGTATAGCTCCCATCTATCAAAATTAAAGAAGGTAGAATAAGCTCTCTATCTTTCTTACTAAATCTTCTTTCTATAACTTCTTCCATGGAGCCTATATCATTTCCAGAATTTTTTTTAGAAATATTATAAGTTCTGTACAAATCTTTCACTTTACCCGCTCGGTTATAGGTTATTTGTCCTGCTAATGCCTTCTTGCTCGAAAAATGACTAATGTCATAGGATTCTATTAGCTTTATTTCCTCTTTAAGGTTTAGCTTCTCTGATAGAGAACTAAGTACTTTCGATAGATTTTTCTTATTTCTTTTGTGTCTCTTTAGGTATAAGTCAGTATTTGACTGTGAGATTTTCATTAAACCAATATCTTTATTTTTAATTTTATTGGTAATAGAAATTTTCTTTTTGTGATATTCGGATAAGGCTATTTGAATAGTAGGTTTATCAATCAAATCTTCTGAAACTAGGATTATACTTGGACATGTACTTTCTGTTGTGTAGTAAGATGATAGAAAGGAATCTAACACTCCTTCTTTAAGAGAAAAGTTTTCTTGAGTAAAGTTCTTATGTGAAACTATCCACCCACCTCTCACACTCGTAACACCAATTCTATTTCTCTCACTAGAGTGTGAGATAGAAATTGCATCTCTGTCTTTGTTATAGCCAGCTATGCTTTGATCCCTTTGAATTTCTCTTAAAGAAGATATTTTGTTTCTATAATCTGCAGCTTTCTCATAAGATTTATTTGAAGAATAATTATCCATCTCTAAGTACATAACCTGTAATAAATCACTTGTCTTTCCCTCAAGTAAGCTACCAGCTTGCTTGACTTCCTTTAGGTAGTCTCTTTTGCTTATTGCCTTAACACACGGTGCAGAGCATCTCCCTATTTCATATTGCAAACAAGGTCTTTTTCTGTTTTTAAAAAAAGCATCTTTACAATCTCTTAACTTAAAAATCTTCTGTATTATTTTTAGCGTATTTTTTACTGCAAAAGAACTTGGAAATGGACCAAAATACTTGTCTTTAGAGTCTTTTGTTCCCCGAAAAGAAATAGCTGCAGGATACTCCTTGCTGGTAGATAACTTTATCCAAGGATATCCTTTATCATCTTTGAACTGCACATTATATTTTGGCTTTAATTCCTTTATTGAATGTTGCTCTAATAAAAGGGCTTCAAGTTCAGTATTAGTAATTGTTATCTCTAAGAATACAGATTCAGATCTTAGTCTCTTTAGTTTTCTGGATTGCACTTTTGATTTTGAAAAATAAGATTTGACTCTTTTTCTTAAGTTCTTAGCTTTGCCAATATATATAATTTTCTTGTCTGAATCTAAGAACCTATAAATGCCCGATTCTGTCGGTAAGAGATTTAGATTGTTTAATTTTTTATTTGAAAGCCTAATAGAATTTTGCATTTACAGAGGCTTCTAGTGTAGACCTGCTCTTCCGTAGATATCTTCAAGGCGAACGATGTCATCTTCACCTAAATAATCACCTGTTTGTATTTCTATTATTTCAAGTGGAGAAGATCCAAGATTCTCTAAAGAGTGTTTTTGTTTCTTCTCAATATTAATAGAATCACCGAGTTCCAAAGTAAACTGTTCATCTTCTCTTGTAACTTTAGCTTTACCTTGGATTACAAACCACTTTTCAGATCGATAATTATGTTTCTGTAAAGAAAGTTTTTGCTTTGGCATTACTCTTATAAGCTTAACTTTTGTAGAATCTGTCTCCATAAGAACCTGGAAAAAACCCCAAGGTCTCTCTGTTTTTAGAGTTGATTCATCACTATATAAAAAAGGAGTTTGATTTAATTCTAGCTTCATTAGAGAAACCCAAGAACCAAGATCTGACCATCCAGCATCCAGTTTTATCATAGAAATATCTTCACATTTTTCAACAAAACCATGATCAAAAGAAACTGGTTTTATGGAAGAAAAAGAAATATTTTCTGGGTAAAACAAATTTCCTTCTTGTGTACCTTTTCTTACTGAAGAATCAATTTTTTTGAAAAGAGAAGGATCTGACTGACGGCTTTTATTTATAAACCAACTCTTACCAAAAATGAAAATCCCTGAATTCCAATAAACATTATTGCTAGCAAGTAGATCTTTTACTTTTTTTGCAGTGGGTTTTTCTATAAATTCTATTTTTTTTGAACTTCCTTCAATTAAGCGAATATATCCATATTCTGAAGAAGCATATTCCGGTTTTATACCAAGTAGATACAATGACTCCTTATCTTCTTTTAAAGCTTTCTTACAGGCTTGGTAGAAATTCATATTATTTGATATGTAATGATCGGAAGGCATGATGATCAACTTATCTTTTCCTAATTCTTCATTGGATAAAAGAGCAGCTAGAGTTATCGCTGAATAGGTATTTTTACTTTCAGGTTCTAAAACTATTAAAGAAGGCTTAAGTCCAGTTCTTTCAAAGGCTTTAGAAACTTGCTTTAAATATTTTTTAGAAGTCACAACTATAGGTTTTTTAAAAATACCGTTATTTGCTCTCTGTAAAGTCAAATCAAAGAGAGAAAGATCTTGAAAGATAGGAATAAACTGTTTTGGATTGTATTTAGTAGAAAGAGGCCAGAGTCTTTTACCAACACCACCTGCTAAAATTATTGGGCGAATCTTTTTTGACATACTTTTTTTTAATGAGAACGGACTCCATCAAAAACACATACAAACTCCAATTTTTTATCTGATGTATTGTGCACCCTGTGAAAGTCACCATCTTCTATAAAGATAATATCACCTGCATTTACCTCAAATCTCTTCTCATTAATCTCCATTTCTCCTGAACCTGAACGGAATATATAGACTTCCTCTTGACCGACATGACTATGGCCAGTTGTACTATGAGAGGCGTTCAGCTCAGTTGTGCTTGTTACCAATCTTTTTAAGGTATCATTATCAGTAACAATATACCTTTCGTCCTCTTTAACTACATTCCATCCCATTTTTCTTTCTCCTTTATTAAAAACTTTTTTCTATTTTAATAGGTTTATGTAAGGCATTAAACTGTTTCAAGTATCTGCCTGATCTTTTCACTTGGATCAATTTCATTACTTATCTCTCTGCCTATAACAATATAGTCAGCTCCATTACTAATTGCTTCGGAAGCAGTTGAAATCCTTTTTTGGTCATCACTTTCTTGCCCACTTGACCTTATTCCAGGAGTTACCAAAAGAAAATCTTCTTCTAAATGTTTTCGTAAAACAGACAATTCATTAGCAGAGCAAACTACTCCGTTTAACCCTTCAGTTTGGCAAAGTTCTGCGAGGAGGAGAACTTGATCTTCAGTATTAAGCCCTAAACCAACTTCTTTTAAAGACTTATCATTTAAACTGGTAAGTACAGTAACTCCTACAAGTAAAGGTTTGATTGAAACCTTTTCTACAACTTCATAAGCAGCCCTTAACATTTCTTTACCTCCTAAAGAATGCACATTTAACATCCAAACACCCATCTTTATTGCTACTTCAACAGCTTTTTTAACTGTGTTAGGTATGTCATGAAATTTTAGATCTAAAAATATATCAAAACCTAATTCATTCAGTTTCTCAATTATTATGGGACCATCAGCAGTAAATAGCTGGCTTCCTACCTTAACTTTACATTCTTGAGGATTAAGTTTTTTTGCAAGTTCTAAAGCTCTTTCAGATTCTATATCAAGCGCAACAATTATTGGACTTTTCATGAGATCACTTTAATTCTTATTCCTTTTGTAAAGATAAACAGACTCTAAAACTAGACAGGTTATTAGCCCTACAACAAAAGCACTTAGAGTAAGTAGACCCAATCTAATTTGGATCTCCTTAAAAAGAAGATCTAAAGAAACTTCAACTTGATTAAGTCTCAACAACAAAAAAGAGAAGAAGATAACTAAGCTGAAGATAAGAATAAGAAAAATTGAACTTACTTTCATTCTTTAACCCAACTTAAGAAACCCTTCTTGAATAAGTCTACCCTCTACATATTCTATTAATGCATGACCAGCGGTGATGTGCACTTCCTGAACTCGTGCTGTTTTATTACTTGGAACAATGAAAGATAAGTCACAATACTTCAACGATTCTCCACCATCTGATCCTAAGAAGCCTAGAGTCTTAATATCAATTTCTTTAGCTGTCTTTAAAACTTGCACAATATTTTCTGATTTCCCCGATGTAGATATAGCTAATAAAATATCTTCGGGTTTGGCAAGAGTTTGTAGGTTCCTTTTGAATAAATCTTTGGGCTCAAAATCATTAATTGCTGCTGTAAAAGTTGAAGAGTCTTGTAATAAAGAAATTGCAGGAATTCCTTCTCTATTAACTTCGGAAGTTAGTCTAATTAAGAATTCTGCTGTTAAATGTTGGGCATCTGCAGCGGAACCTCCGTTACCACAAATTAAAACTTTGCCTCCATTAAGAATAGACTTTACTACTAGCTCGCCCATTTCGACTAAAATCTTATAAAGCTTTTGATGCAGCACCAACTTTTTTAGATCTACAGACTCTTGTATAGCATTTTTAACCTTTAAAGATAGTTCGTCGGACATAATTCCTACTCCTAAAAAGAATATTACAGAATATAAGGAAGTTTTCTAATTATTAACTAGTTGTCTTAGTAATTTAGAAGCCCTGAAGTAAGGGTGAAATTTAGAGTTAACTGCTATTGAGCTTCCTGTTTTAGGATTTCTGGCCAATCTTGCACCCCTCTTTCTAGTAGAGAATGTGCCGAACCCTCGTATCTCTACTCTATCATTTCTGCTTAAAGCATTGAAAATTAAATTAGTCAATTGATCTGTAGCTTCTTCAATGTCTACTCTTTTAAAGTGCGCTTGTTTCCTAGATATCTTAATGACCAAATCTGATTTATTCATCTTCGTTATCTTCAAGTTCTGCTTTGATCATATCTCCTATATTTGATTTTGAAGACTCTTCTATTTCTTTATTTCTTTCCACATTATCTTTTAAAGCGTCTCTTTCTTCAGCTTTCTCCAAAGCTCTTAAAGAGAGAATTATTTCTCTATCTTTTTTATCAATACTTGCAACAACCACCTCGATATCATCACCAAGACTTGGGTCTCCTTCCTGAGAAGAGTTCTGATAATCCTTCAAAGGTATATAGCCTTGAACGCCCTCCGACAAAAGAAGTACTATTCTTTCATCCGTTATTTCATTCACTTTACCTTTGACTCTTGAGCCTTTGTTATTCAATTGAGTAAATTCATTAAAAGCATCTTCCTGTAATTGCTTTAAACCTAAAGAGATCCTTTCTCTTTCCACATCAATTGAAAGTACAATTGCTTCAACTTCTTGATTTTTTTCTAATTGTCTAATGGTCTCTTCCTCTTCATTCCAGGAGACATCAGATAAATGAACTAAACCATCTATATTTCCTTCTAGCCCTATAAAAACTCCAAAATCTGTTATAGATTTTATTATTCCTTTTATTTTATCTCCTTCCTTATACTTATGAGTAAATACCTGCCAAGGGTTCTCAGTGAGTTGTTTGACACCCAAAGATATTCTCCTCTTTTCTTCATCAACTTCTAAAATCATTACTTCCAAGGAGTCTCCTAATTCGACAACCTTCGAAGGATGTATGTTTTTATTTGTCCAATCAATTTCTGATACATGAACTAAACCCTCAACACCAGATTCAATCTCAGCAAAAAAACCGTAATCAGTTAGATTGGTCACTTTAGCCATTACAGAGGTATTTAAAGGAAATTTATTCTCAATCCCTTTCCAAGGATCTAAGGATAACTGCTTCATTCCTAAAGATACTTTGCCTTCATCCTTGTCGAACTTTGTAACCTGTACTTTTATTTTCTCCCCAATATTCAGAGCTTCAGAAGGATGATTTATTCTGCTCCAAGAGATGTCAGTAATGTGAAGGAGGCCGTCTATTCCCCCTAAATCAATAAATGCACCATAATCTGTTAAGTTTTTGACCACCCCTTGTATCTCTTGTCCTTCTTCAAGATTAGAGAGTAGTTTTTCTCTTTCTTCAGAATTCACTTCTTCCAAAACAGCTCTTCTAGATAAAACTACATTGTTCTTTTCCTTGTCTAACTTGATAACTTTGAATTCTTCATACCTTCCTTCGAGATGATCTAAATCCTTAGTGGGTGTGGCCTCCGCTAAAGAACCAGGTAGAAAGGCTTTAATTCCTTGAATATCTACTGTCATTCCTCCTTTTACCTGTCCAGTTATTAAACCATTTAAAGTAGATTCACCTTTAAGACAATCTTCAATTCTTTTCCACACTTCCTGTTTTATAGCTTTTTCTCTAGAAACTCTAGTATTTCCATGCCCATCTTCTATAGCCTCCAGTAAAAGCTGAACTTCGTCACCTACTTTTAGGTCAATCTCTCCCTTTTCATTAACAAATTCTTGGATAGCTATGGCTGCCTCTGATTTAAGGCCAACATGGACTATTACATGGGAGTCTAAAATGTCTATTACTATGCCAGTTAATAAACTACCTGGCTTCATAGTGACAGTACTTAAATTCTTATCTAGTAATTCTTCAAAGTTTAAAGACATATTTATGCTCCAAACCTAAAATCTGATGACAAACTTCTTATTTTATTCAAAACTTCTTCAGGACTAAGTCCAGTTGTATCTATCTCATATGAGTCTTCAGCTGGTAACAAAGGAGAAAGCTCTCTTTCAATATCTTTTTTATCTCTTGCTTCTAACTCTTCCAAAAGGAGGGGCATGTTAACCTTGCTTCCTAGCCTTTTCAACTGACTTTGCCTTCTTTTAGCTCTTTCTTCCAAGGAGGCGATTAGAAAAATCTTCAAATCTGCTTCTGGAAATATGACTGTTCCCATATCGCGCCCATCTGCTATAAGGCCTGGAGGTTTTTTGAATTCCCGTTGATGGGGTCTAACAAAATCCCTTATTCCCTTTAAGGAAGATAAAACTGAGGTCTTCTCAGCTATCTTTTCAGTCCTAACTAGATCAGTAATATCTTGACCTTTTAGGAAGATATTAACTGGTTCTCCTAAAGAGCCTATTCCAAAAGTGACCTGGAAATCTTCTTGGATCTCTTTTCTATTGGTCTCAAAATCTTCTATCGCTATTGCCCTTTGTTCTATCAAATAAGCTAATGTCCTGTACAGAGCACCGCTATCTAAAATATTCCAACCCAATTCAAGGCATAGCATTTTAGAGATTGTTCCTTTACCTGAACCACTCAAACCATCTATTGTTATAACAGGTATGTCTTCCATTTATTTAATATCTAAACCCACTTCTTCACAAATCTCTAAGAAATTAGGGAAAGATGTTGTTACATTTTTAGTATCTTCTATATAGGATTTATCATTAGCCCTTGTGCATGCAATAGCAGATGTCATAGCAATCCTGTGATCACCAAATGAATTAATATGTGAGGCTTCAAACGGCATATCGGAATTTGATGTATTTACTTCTTGATTTAAGCCTTGAATATCTATTCCGTCACCATAAACCTTAAATCTCACTCCAAGCAATTTTAGAGAGTTTGCCATGGCTTCTAAGCGGTCAGATTCTTTTTCTCTTAATTCCTCAGCTCCTCTAATAATTGTCTGCCCTTCAGCAAGAGAAGCTGCTATAAAAAGAACTGGTAATTCATCAATTAGATTTGGAACTAATTTTGGATTCAAAGTAATTCCTTTTAGTTCAGAAGCTCTTATAGATATATCTGCGCAAGGTTCGTATTCATTACTTACATTTGAAAGCTTTATATCAGCTCCCATTTCTTTTAAGACTTCCAACAATGCTATTCGAGTTTTATTAATTCCTATATTCATTAATGTTAGATCCGAACCTGGAGTTATCAAAGCTGCCAAGATAAAGAAAGCAGCAGATGAAAAGTCTCCTGGTATATTAATATCGGCTGCATCCATAGATTTAGGAGGTAAAACATGAATCTCCTTTAAGCCTTTTGATTCTTCAATGGAGACATGTATACCAAATTTCTTAAACATAAGTTCAGTATGATCTCGAGTTTGTATCTTTTCTTTTATAACAACAGGGCCATCTGCATAGAGACCTGCAAACATAAGACATGACTTAACTTGTGCGCTTGCTATAGGTAGCTCATAAGAGAAAGCTTTCAGCTTCTCAGAAGGATTTATTTCTAAAGGTGGGCAACCTCCATTGCTGCTAGATATATTTGCTCCCATGGTTGTAAGTGGTGTAACTATCCTTTTCATGGGTCGAGTAGATAAAGAAACATCTCCTTTTAAAGTACTTGAAAAACTTTGTCCGCATAACAAACCACTCATTAAACGCATTGATGTTCCCGAATTACCTAAGTAAATATCTGAGTCTGGCTTTTTTAGACCTTGTAGGCCAACCCCATGCACAACTATTTCTTTGTCATGCTGATCAATATTAACCCCCATTTTAGAGAAAGCATTGAGTGTTGCTAAGCAATCCTCACCTTTTAAGAACCCTCGTATTACACTGTCACCTTCAGCAAGGGCAGCGCACATAATTGAGCGATGAGAAATAGATTTGTCCCCAGGCATCAAAATCTTACCTTTTAATGCCTTTCCAGGTTTAACTATTAGGCCCAAACTCTAAGAATCCTCCTCTGAAGCTTTCCAAGAAGTACCATCAGAAAATAGTTGTTTATCTCTCACTTCCTTAACAAAACTTAAGAAGTCTAGAATAGATTCCTCATCTTCCGAATCTATTAGTTTAGACACTTCATTTAAGGAAGACTTAAATCCTTTAATTGCTTCTAAGACTGCTTCCTTATTAGAAACAGTAACGTCTTTCCACATCAATGGATCACTTGAAGCTATTCTTGTATAACTCTCTAAACTACCTCCTGAATATTTGAATACCTTTTCACCCAATTCTTTTTCTAGGAAATGCATCAAAGCAAAGGAAATAACATGAGGTAGGTGACTGGTTTTTGAAAGCACTTTGTCGTGCTCTACAGGGTCCATGATTGAAACTTTTGAACCTAGTTGCTCCCAAAAACTCTTAACTTTAATTACATTGTTATTTTCGCTGGAAGAATTTAAGTGAGATACAAGGACCAACTTATCTTTAAATAGAAAAGGCAAAGAATTCATTAATCCACTTTTTTCTGAACCTGCTATTGGGTGAGACATAACAAATTTTTCACTAATATCAGCATTTCCTTCCAAAAACTCAAGCAGTTTGGATTTTGAGCTAAAAGTGTCAGTAAAAATCACTTTTTCATCATCAAAAGAGCCTTCAATCAATTTAAAAGCCCTTTCAAAACTTAAGCTTGGTACAGAGAAGATAATTAAACAATCCTCTTCTATTTTTTTCAGTTGATTATCAAAGTTATTGATTAGACCAATCTTATTGGCCTCCTTCGTTACTTCTTCGTGTAAATCTAGTCCATAGACTTCCAAAGGAATATTTAATTCTTTAATGGTTTTGAGGATTGACCCTCCAATTAAACCTAACCCAACTACCAGAATATTTTTAAATGAAAGTTCCATATTAGATCTCTTTTAATGAGGTTAAACTCTCCATAAATGCTGAGTTCTCTTCAGGAAGACCTATGGTAACCCTCAGATGATCAGGCATTTTATAAACTTCCATAGATCTGGTTATAACCCCTTTTAGCAAAAGACTATTAAAAACTTTATTAGAGTTACCTTTACAATCAAAGGAAATAAAATTAGCGAATGATTTTATAAAGTGATATTGATGAGATTTAAAAAATTTATAGAATCTTTCCTTTTCTTGTTTGTTGAGTTTTAGACACTGTTCTAAATGTTCTGTGTCATTAAGAGCCACCTCTGCAGCTGCTAAAGCTAAGGAATTTACATTAAAAGGCTGCCTCACTCTATTTAAATAGTCAGCCAAAGAACTTGAAGTGACTGAAAAGCCTACCCTTAAACCAGCTAAACCGTAAGCCTTTGAAAAAGTTCTAGAAATTATTAAGTTCGGAAAATTGTTAACCAGACTAAAAGGTACATCCTCAGTTTCATAATTTGAATAATCAAAATAAGCTTGATCTAACAAAACTATCACTTCATTTGGAATCTTTTCAAGAAACCTAATAATCTCATTCTTCTCTAGAAAGGTTCCTGTCGGATTATTTGGATTTGCTATAAAAACTACTTTTGTTTTATTGTTCACTGCGTCTAACATTGCTTGTAAATCATGCCCCCAATCCCTTGCTTCAACTTCAACTCCTTGGGCTCCAAGTGACTGAGTAACTAGAGGATAAACAGCAAAGGCATGTTTAGAATAAACAGCATTGTCATTTGGGGTCAGAAAACATCTAGCAACAAACTCAATAATATCATTAGATCCATTGCCAAGTGTGAGCGTGTCTGCACTTAGAGAGTGTCTTGAACTTAAGGCCTCTTTTAGTCTAGAACCGTTTCCATCAGGATAGCGATTAATACCAGAAATGATTTCTTTTAAGGCTTCTAACACCTTTGGGCTAGGTCCCAAGGGGCTCTCATTACTAGCAAGCTTTATTGCTTTTTTAATCCCATATTCTCTTTCTAAATCTTCAATAGGTTTTCCTGGCTCATAGGGCGTTAAACCCTTAATGCCAGAATTAATTAAATCCTTTAATTCTAGATCCACTTTTTTAATTCTCAGCTTTTGGATAGGAGCCTAATATTTTTATTTCTGCGTCGGTTGCGTCAAGTTCTTCTAACAAACTTTTTACCTCTTTATCATCCTTGTGTCCTTCAAAATCAAAAAAGAACGAGTAATTCCACTTATCTACTTTAGAAGGCCTGTAGGTGATATGAGTAAGATTCAGGCCATTTTTCTGTATAGGTTTTAATAAATTATATAAAGCTCCTGATTCATTTTTTGTAGTAACTAATAGGGATGTTTTATCTTTGCCTGTACTAGCCACCTCTTGTAAGCCAATTGAAATAAACCTAGTTGTATTGTTGGAATAGTCTTCTATGTTTCTTTTAATTATTTCAAGACCATATTTTTTAGCTGCTAAGGCACCTGCTATAGCTATTATTTTTGAGTTCTTCTCAGCATTCATGGCTGCTTGAGCATTACTGGATACTGAAACTCTGTTCACATCAGGGCAATAAGAATCTAACCAATTTTTACATTGTGCAAGGGTTTGTTCATGAGCGTGTATTTCAAAACCTTTCTTTGGAAGAGCTTGGTTTAAGCCCATCAAACTATGATGGATTAACATCTCTATTTCACCACAAATATTTAAGTTGAAATCTGACAAGCAATCTAAAGTCACATTAATAGGACCTTCACTAGAATTTTGTATTGGAACTATTCCGTAATCACTTTTTCTTTCACTAACAGCCTTAAATACTTCTTCTATAGTATCTGAAGCAGTCTTATTAATTGAACTGCCGAAATTCTCTTTTACAGCAGAATCTGAGTAGGTCCCTTCTGGCCCTAAAAATGCTATATCTATTTCTTTCTCTTGAGCCCTACAACTTGAAATTATCTCTTTAAAAATATTAACTATTTGTTTGTCGCTCAAGGGGCCAGGGTTAATCTTTTTTAACTGTCTCAGTATATAAGCCTCTCTTTCTGGCTTATAAATTACTTCCTCTTTTTTATTTTCACCTGCCCCAATAGCTAAAGAAGACCTTTGGTTTAACATTTGCAGAAGTTCTGCATCTAACTCATCTATCTTCTTTCTTATACTATCTAATTCTTTCTTCTTCGACATAAAAACTAAAGGTTCTCTCTTTCAAAGAGCTTCATAAACTCTATAAGAGCCTCAACTCCTTCTTCAGGCATGGCATTGTAAATGCTAGCCCTCATACCTCCTACTGATCTATGTCCTTTCAATGCCAATAAGCCATGAGTAGATGAATCTGTTAGAAATTTGTTGTTTAGCTCCTCTTTTTCTAATAAAAAAGGGATATTCATTATTGACCTTGAAGATTTTTCTATTTTGTTTGAGTACAAATCAGATCTATCTATAAAATCGTATAATTTTTTGGCCTTTTTCTCGTTGATTTGACCTATTGCCTTCAGTCCGCCCCTGCCTTTAAGCCACTTAAAAACCTTACCTGCTACATACCAAGAGAAGGTCGGTGGAGTGTTATACATTGAAGAGCTCTCTTCCAAAATTAAATAATTCATCGGGGAAGGAACAGTTTTTTGGGCTGAACCCAGTAATTCTCTGTTTACTATGACAAAGCCCAACCCGGCAGGACCTATATTTTTCTGAGCACCTCCGTAAATTAGACCGAAAGAACTCACTTCAATTGGTTCAGAAAGAATACTCGAAGAAAAATCTGCAACTATGGGTATGACTTCTTTATTGACCTCTCGTAAAGCAATCCCACCTATGGTTTCATTCGGCGTTACGTGAATATAATCTTGTTTATCTGATAATTTCCAACTCGATTGAGGAGGGAAAAAAGAAAAATTAGTTTCCTGCGAACTAGCGGCTATTCTTACATTAGTATACTTCTTGGCTTCTTCAATGGACCTGTTTGCCCAATATCCCGAGTTTACATAGCTTACTTCGCCATCAGGAGAGGATAGATTTAATGGTATAGCTGCATTTTGTAAAGTGGCTCCACCATGTGTAAATAAAACTGCATAGGAATCAGGAATACTTAACAAATCCCGAAAATCCTTTTCAGCCTCTAAGGCAAGTTCCTGATAATCATTACTCCTGTGGCTGATTTCCAAAACTGAAAGACCTTTACCCTTCCAATCCAATAACTCTTCTTTAACTTCTTCTAATACACTTGTGGGAATAGTGGCTGGACCTGAACCAAAGTTATATTTTCTATTATTAAGCATCATCTATAAATTCTTCACTTATAGGAGCCAAACTGACTAGTTTTTCACCTTCCTTTAACCTAATAATAGTCACACCTTGAGTGTTCCTTCCTATAACATTTATTTCTGAAACTTTGGTTCGAACTAGCATTCCTTTATTGGTTATTAGCATAACCTGATCTTCATCTGAAACCTGAGCAGCCCCAATTAGTTGACCATTACGCTCTGAGGTTTGCATAGCAATAACCCCCTTAGCTCCTCTTCTTGTTTTTCTAAAATCACTTGATACAGATCTTTTACCAAATCCATTTTTACTGACAGTAAATATTGTCGCTTCCTCTTCAGGAATTATCAGAGAAATGACTTGTTGACCTTTTTCAAGTTTTATACCTCTAACTCCTTGAGCGCTTCTTCCCATGGACCTGACTTCAGATTCAGAGAAATGAGCAGCTTTTCCTGCATTAGACACAAGCATAACGAATTTTTTTCCGTTTGTTACGGTGCTTCCTACTAACTCATCATCCCCAACCAAAGTAATGGCTCTTTTCCCTCCTTTTCTTTGATTAGAAAACTCTGTTAGAGGTGTTTTTTTAACCTTTCCAGATTTGGTTGCCATTAAAACAAAATTACCTTCCTTGTATGCTTCAACAGGTACCATGCTTGTTATACGTTCACCTTCACTAAGTTGAATCAAATTAACTAAAGGCCTTCCTTTTGCCACCCTTCCTGCGGAAGGAATAGCATAAACCTTTAACCAGTAAACCTGACCAAGATTAGAAAAGCAGAGAAGAGTGGTGTGCGTATTTGCTACCAATAATTGTTCTACAAAATCTTCCTCTTTAACCGAAGCAGCGGTTTTCCCTGTACCTCCTCTTCTTTGCGATCTGTACTCATCTAAGGGTTGTGTCTTTGCATAACCTTCATGAGAAATAGTGACGACCCTATCTTCGGGAGTTATCAGATCTTCATTACTAAGATCTCCGATAGAATCTAGGATTTCTGTCCTTCTTTCATCTTTGTATTGAGTTTGTATTTCTTTAAGTTCATCACAAACAACTTCGACCAACCTAGTATTGTCAGCTAGCATTTCCATTAAGGACGTAATTAAATCGACTATCTCTTCATATTCTTTAATTAATCTGTTTTGTTCCAATCCTGTTAATCTTTGAAGCCTCATATCCAGAATGGCTTGGGCTTGGTTTTCTGATAACTGATAGCTTTTTCCTTTCAAACCAACATCTTTTTCAAGATCGTCAGGACGACAAGCTTCTGCACCAGCTTTTTTTAACATCTTGGTCACTTTCCCTCCTCTCCATTTCTTTTTAAGAAGTTTGGCTTTAGCTTCATTTCCATCCTTAGATTTTTTTATTAAATCGATCATCGGATCAATGTTAGATAAAGCAATGGTGAGGCCTTCTAAAATATGCCCTCTTTCCCTTGCCCTCCTAAGTTCGTAAATGGTTCTTTTTGAAACAACTTCTTTTCTAAAGTTAAAAAAGATACCCAAAATATCTTTGAGATTAAGTAACTTTGGTTCTGTTCCAACTAAAGCCACATTGTTTATTCCAAAAACAGTTTGCATTTGAGTTTGTTTAAATAAATTATTCAAAACTACATCTGCTATTGCTCCTGATCTCAGCTCAATAACTATTCTTACGGGATCATCTTTATCAGATTCGTCTCTTATCTCTTTGATCCCTTCAATTTTTTTATCTCTCATTAAGTGAGCTATGTTCTCAACCAGTCTGGCTTTATTTACCATATAGGGTATCTCCGAAACTACTATCTGAGGTTTTCCTTCTTCTTCCCCTTCTATTTGAGTTTTAGCCCTGACCTTAACCTTTCCTTTACCGGTTTCGTAAGCATTACGAATACCAGACTTTCCATTGATTATTCCTCCAGTAGGAAAATCTGGTCCAGGTATAAGTTTTAGGAGTTCATCGATAGAAATTTCAGGATTTTCTATAAAAGCAAGACACGCAGAAATCGTCTCGTCCAGGTTATGAGGCGCCATGTTGGTTGCCATACCCACTGCTATTCCTGAAGAGCCATTGATGAGTAAATTTGGAATTCTAGTGGGTAAAACATCAGGCATGGTTTCCTGACCATCGTAATTTTCTATGAATTTAACTGTCTCTTTGTCTAAATCTTCTAAAATCTCATGAGCTATTCTCGACATTCTGACTTCAGTGTATCTTGCAGCAGCAGGAGGATCTCCGTCCATAGAACCAAAATTACCTTGCTTATCAACCAACATGTATCTCAAACTCCACCACTGACCCAGTCTTACAATAGTTTCATAAGCCGCTGTATCTCCATGGGGATGATATTTTCCAGTTACATCACCCACTATTCTCATAGATTTCTTTGGCGGTTTATTCCAATCGTTATTCATCACATGCATGGCATATAAAATTCTTCTGTGAACGGGCTTTAAACCATCCCTAGCATCAGGCAAAGCTCTGCCTACAATCACATGCATAGCATAATTTAGATAAGATTCTTTAAGCTCTTCTTCTAAATTAATTGGAATTATTTCTTTTGCAGATATTTCACCCATATTTCCTCGTTTTTTAAGTCTAAAAATCTAAGAAAATATAAGCTAAAAAGCTTATAAATAAAGATTTTCTTGGTTTTAAAAGAAGTGTCAACTTAGACTAGAATTTTAACATATTTTATGGCTTAAATGTGGCCAAAATTGGGCTATTTTGGAAGCTTTTTAGCTCTTAAACTCAGCCACTAAAGAAGAGACAGATTCCTTTGCATCACCAAATAGCATCCTTGTGTTTGATTTGAAGAATAAAGGATTTTGTATACCTGCAAACCCTGAAGCCATAGACCTTTTCAAGACAAAAACTATTTTAGCTCTATCTGTTTCTATAATTGGCATACCATAAATAGGGCTGCTTTCATTTTCTTTTGCGTCTGGATTAACCACATCATTTGCACCAATTACCATACAAACATCAACCGTTTCCATTATGGGATTTACGTCTTCTGGTACAACCAACACATCATAAGAAACATTAGCTTCGGCCAGAAGCACATTCATGTGACCAGGCATACGGCCAGCTACAGGATGTATAGCGTATTTGACCTCAGCTCCATTGGCCTCTAAGAGTTCACCCAATTCTCTGACTGAATGTTGAGCTTGAGCTACGGCCATCCCATAACCTGGAACTATTAAAACAGATGCTGCTGCTTCAAGGATTAGATATGCATCAGCTGTGTTAATGGGTCTTACTTCACCTTGACTTACTTTTGCTTCAGATCCAATGGTAGTAACGGCACCAAATCCGCTAAATAAAACATTAGCCAAAGATCGATTCATGGCCTTGCACATGATATTAGTCAGGATCAGTCCACTTGCGCCTACCAAAGCTCCTGCCACGATCAAAACATTGTTTAGAATTACAAATCCTGCTGCGCAAGCTGCTAAGCCAGAAAAACTATTTAAAAGAGCTATAACTACTGGCATGTCGGCTCCTCCAATTGGAATAACAAGCAGAGCGCCTAACGTGAAAGCAAGCAGACAGATTATGAAGAGTATTTGAAATTGGTTTTCTGTAAACATCCCTTGAAAGAAGATCATTTCTAAACCAGCAAGAAGAAGAACTCCGAGAAGGAGACTGTTTACGATTTGTTGTCCATTGTAGAGGTAGGGTTTACCACTAATGGTCTCAGAAAGTTTTCCCCAGGCAATTAAGCTTCCTGAGAAGGTAACTCCACCAATCAGAACAGTAAGATAAATAGCTATTAGAAGAGCAGCGTTTTGATCAAATCCACTTAGATATTCAGCTGATCCTACAAGGAGACTAGCTATACCACCAAAGCCATTAAAAAGAGCTACCATCTCCGGCACCCCTGTCATTTTTACTTTTGTGGCAGCGATGAATCCTATTAAAGACCCAATACAAACCCCAACTATAATCCAAGTGAAATCGATGATACTTTGGTCTAATAAGGTAACTAAGACAGCTAACAGCATTCCAGAAGAAGAAACCAGATTACCTTTCCTCGCAGTTTCTGGAGAGCCTAGCATCTTCAAACCTAAGATAAACAGCATTGAAGCTAGTATGTAAGTTAAATTTACAACTATCTGAGTATTAAACTGATCAAAGAAAATCAATCCGTTTCCTTCTTTTTAAACATGGACAACATGCGATTGGTAACTAGGTATCCACCCACTACATTGATGGTCGCAAAAGTTACTGCTGCAGTTCCTAACAAGACCGTTAAAGGTTGTGAGACATAGCCTGAACCAGAAGCCAGCAAAGCTCCCACTAGAGTTATACCTGAAATGGCATTCGCCCCTGACATTAGAGGGGTGTGAAGTGTAGAAGGTACTTTTGAAATAAGTTCAAAACCGAGAAAAATACTTAAAACCAGTACAAAAAATAATAGAGTTAATTGAGTTTCCATAAATTAGATCCTGTCTTTGACCATAGCGTTAACTATATCTCCATCGTGAGTAACAACACATCCTGATAAGATCTCATCTGAAAGATCAAAATTTAATTCTTTGTTTTCTGCGTCCCAATACTCTTCTAAAAGATTAAATAAATTATTCCCATAAACGAGAGATGCATCAAAAGCAACTTTTCCAGGTAAATTTGAAAGCCCCACAATAGTTACCCCGTTGTGAATAACATGCTCATCAGATATTGAGCCATCTACATTACCTCCATTACTTACAGCCATGTCTATGATCACGCTTCCAGGCTTCATAGCTTCAATCATTTCCATTGTTACTATTCGAGGAGCAGGTCTTCCAAAAACTTGAGCAGTAGTAATCACAACATCGGATTGGGCACAGGCTTTTTTCATGCCTTCCCGTTGCATTTTAATTTGTTCTTTTGAGAGCTCTTTAGCATAACCTTGTTCTGTTTGTTCAGTTTCTCCAATATCAATTTGGACAAATCTAGCGCCCAAAGACTTAACTTGTTCTTCGACTTCAGGACGAGTATCAAAAGCTTCTACTCTGGCTCCTAATCTTTTAGCTGTTGCAATAGCTTGTAGACCGGCAACTCCAACTCCAATAATAAAAACCTTACATGGAGATATAGTTCCTGCTGCAGTCATCATCATTGGAAAAGATTTGCTTAAACAACTTGAGGCCTCAATAACTGCCGCATAGCCTCCTAAATTTGCTTGTGAACTTAAGGCATCCATCTTTTGTGCTCTTGCGATGCGTGGGATCAATTCCATGCTGATAGCACTGATATTAGATCTGGCAAACTCTTCAACCAATTCAATCTCATTAAAAGGGTCTAAAAAACTAATGTGAATAGAATTCTTTTTTATAAGTCTAATTTCTTCTTTTTCTGGTTTATTGATTCTGCAAATTACATCCGACGAGGATAAAGAAGAATCCCGGTCTTTGCTGATAGAAGCTCCAAGAGAAGCATATAAATCATCTGATATGTGAAGCGTTTTACCTATTGAAGCTTCAACTTCTACATCGATGCCTAATTCAACTAATTTATTTACAGTCTCCGGAAGAACGCTAACTCTGCTCTCAAACTCATTTTCTTTAGGAAAAAATATTTGCACTTTTGTGAACTGTTATTTAATGTTGGGGCGCATTTAAACATAATATAAAGTAAGTGGCCCTACTCTTTTATGACAATAAAACAAAATATAGATTCAGAAGAGATACAGAAGTTTGACGACCTCGCGAAGACTTGGTGGGATGAAGAAGGCGACTTTAAATCTCTTCATCAAATCAATCCTCTAAGAATAAATTTTATTAAAGAAAGAGTTAATTTAATTGGGAAAAAGGTTCTTGATGTAGGCTGCGGTGGGGGAATCTTGTCAGAATCATTAGCTGACTTGGGCGCTGAAGTAATGGCCATAGATGCTTCAGAGAAAACAATAAATATAGCAAAAGCACATGCAAAAGAAGTTAAAAGTAATGTCAAATACCTAAATACCACTACAGAGGAACTTTTAAATGATAAATCACATCTTAAGTTTGATTTGATTACTTGCCTTGAAATGCTTGAACATGTTCCTGAGCCCTCTCAAACTATCAATGAATTTTCATCCTTGTTGTCGCAAAATGGAGATCTCATCATATCGACTATTAATAGGAATCCTCGCTCCTACTTATTTGCTGTCTTAGGGGCAGAATACATTCTTAATCTGTTACCGAAAGGAACCCATGATTATTCAAAATTTATCAAACCTTCCGAAATTTCCAAATGGATTAGATCAGCTAATTTGATACTTAATGAAACCATAGGTCTTAGCTACAACCCAATTACTGATACGTATTGGTTAGGAAAAGACATTGCAGTTAACTATATGATGCACATTAAAAAAGACAATGAAAGCAATTGAATTTATCGCTTTTGATTTAGATGGCACTTTATTGGATACGGCTAAAGATTTCTTTATAGCTGTAAATGAACTCAGGTCCAAGTACAAATTAGAACCCTGCGAATTTGATGAAATTAGAAGTCGAGTTTCTGAAGGAGCAATTAGTTTAGCAAGATACGCTCTTGCCTTAGATGATAATGAAAAAGAAGATATAGAATTTCATCGACAAGAACTTTTAAAAATTTATGATTCTTGTTGTCTTAATGAGACCACTCCTTTTAAAGGAATAAATAAACTATTAAACCAAATCAACGATGCTGGATTGAAATGGGGAATAGTTACCAATAAACCAAAATCCTTTGCTGAAAAGATAGTAAATTATTTTTTTTCTTCATATGGGCCTTCGTGCCTAATTTGCCCGGAACATACTGGTGAAAGAAAGCCTAGCCCGAAAGGATTATTGAAAGCCTGCGAGTCAGTAGGGTCAGAGCCAAGTACCTCAATTTATATTGGGGATCATTCGATAGACATAGAAGCAGGCAGAAGAGCAAATATTAAAACGATAGCTGCAGCCTATGGTTATATACCTAAAGGACAAACTTGTTCAGACTGGAAAGCAGATTTCATAGCTGAATCTCCAAGTCACATCAAAGATTTCATTCTAAGTATTAAATGATTGAAGGCTCTCTTTACAATGCACCAAAGAATTTATTGAAGAGCAAGGTTATCCTTGTTACAGGTGGAGGATCTGGTATTGGAAGACAAGCAGGTCTTACTTTTGCAGCTTTTGGAGCTGAAGTTATTCTGCTTGGAAAAAATTCTTCAAATTTAAATGAGACTTATAGTCTTTTTGAAAAAAACAATCTAAAAAAACCAATATTACAAGCAATTGACTTTGAAACAGCTGAAGAAGAAGATTTCAAAAAGATTTCGGAAGCAGTGCTTAAAGAATTTGGAAAATTGGATGGTCTGCTTAATAACGCTAGCATTTTAGGGACTAAAACTTCAATCCAGAATTATGACATTAAAGAATGGAGACGCGTATCAAAGATTAATTTTGAATCGTCTCTATTGTTAACAAGATCTCTACTTCCTATATTGCTGATACCAGATAATTCTTCCATAGCTTTTACTTCTTCAGGCGTAGGAAGGAAAGGAAAGGCTTACTGGGGAGCTTATGCTATATCCAAGTTTGCAACTGAAGGATTGGTGCAGATTCTTAGTGAAGAGCTGGAAAAAACATCAGGTATTAGGGTGAATGCCATTAACCCAGGAGCTGTTCGAACTAAAATGAGGGCTGAAGCTTATCCAGCAGAAGACCCCAATACTCTCAAAAATCCAAAAGAAATAATGAATGCTTATTTATTTCTTATGGGAATAGATAGCTTAGGAATTACTGGGAAATCAATTGAGGCTCAATAGATTTAATTTCTTTCTCACTCAACTCCTTATAATTCCCTTGCTTGATATTTGCTGGAAGAAATAATCCACCAATTCTTACTCTTTTTAATCTGGAAACAGCAAAGCCTAGACTTTCCCACATCCTCCTTACTTCTCTTGTCCTACCTTCCATAATAACCATTGCAAACCATTGGTTAGTTTTTCCTTTTCTGCCAGGTTGTATATCAGAGAAACTGGCTTTCCCATCTTCTAGATTAACTCCCTCCAAAAGTTCTCTAATATGATCCGTTTCAACTTTGCCACGAATTCTAGCAACATATTCCCTTTCAATATTAGAAGAAGGATGCATTAATTTATTTGCAAATTTACCATCATTTGTAAATAACATTAGCCCTGAGGTGTTAATGTCTAATCGACCAACGGATATCCATTTTCCATTAATTATCTTAGGAAGAGATTGGAAAACTGAAGGCCTGTCTAGAGAGTCTTTTGTAGTAGAAATTTCCCCTATCTTTTTGTTATACATTAAAACCCTTAAAGCTTTCTTTCCTTCAGAAATCTCAATTTTTTTACCATCGATTTCTATTAAATCATGACGTGAAATAGACATGCCCAAAATTGCTTCTAGGCCATTTACCTTTATTCTTCCTTCTCTGATAAGGTTTTCAGCTTGCCTTCTAGAAGCAATACCTTCACTAGACAGGATTTTTTGAATCCTTTCTTTCATAGATAGTTAATTACGTATTAATGTGGAGCCTGTAGATCTGATTGAGATTCTACCTCTTTTTGCTCTTCTTCAAGGGGAAGTTCCATGTCTAAAGAATGTACATCAGGTAAGTCAGGAAGACCTGGTAACTCTCTAAGATGTTGAAGGCCAAAATAATCCAAGAATTCCTTGGTGGTAGCATAAAGTGATGGTCTTCCGGGCACATCTCTTTGCCCCACAATTTTGATCCACCCTCTCTCTAAAATTCCTCTAATTAATTGAGTTCCTACAGAGACACCTCTTATCTGCTCTATTTCTCCACGGGTTATAGGTTGTCTGTAAGCTATAAGAGCTAAAGTTTCAAGAGTTGCTTTTGAATATCTTTGAGGCTTTTCTTCCCAAAGTTTAGCTATATAAGCTGATAAAGACTGCTTCACTTGCATCCTGTAACCAGAAGAAACCCTTTTTAACTCTACACCTCTTTCAGCACATAAGTCTTCAATCTTATTTAGTGTTTCCTTGATATCTTCTTTAGGGGGAATTTGGTCTGTAGGGAAAAGCCTCTGGATTTCTTCTATGGATATAGGTCTAGAAGCTGATAAAAGAGCAGCTTCGATAATTTGTATCAATTTATTTTCCATTAGTGAACCTCCTCAATGCCCCTAATATGTATCGGTCCAAATTCTTCAGACTGAACAATTTCTATTAAAGAATCTTTTAATAATTCTAAAACAGCAAGAAATGTAACCACAACTCCCATCCTGCCTTCTTCGCTACTGAACAAACTATAAAATTCTATAAACGTCTCATTCCTCATTCTTTCAAGAATCTCTGTCATTCTTTCCCTTGTTGAAAGTTGTTCAAAATTAATCAGATGAGCTTTTGATTGATCAACGCGTCGCATTACTTCTGCTAAGGCAAAAGTTAGCTCTTCCATTGGTAATTCGGCTATAGGGGTCAGGGCTTCAAATTCTGGAAGTTTTGCTCCCGCTAAGTAGAAATCTCTATTTAGTCTTGGTAAAAGGTCAATTTTTGCAGCAGCTTCTTTAAATCGTTGGTATTCCTGTAATCTTCTCATCAGTTCAGCCCTTGGGTCTTCTTCTTCTTCATTTTCTTTAGGTCTAGGCAATAACATTCTAGATTTTAATTCTGCTAGATAAGCAGCCATAACAAGGTAATCACCTGCTAACTCAATCTCAAATGATTCCATCAAATCAATGTAAGAGATGTATTGTTCAGTTATTTTTGCTACATCAATGTCTAAAACATCAAGGTTTTGTTTTCTTATCAGGTATAGCAAAAGATCTAAAGGACCGGCGAAAGTATCTAAAAAAATCTTTAAGGAATTTGGTGGAACGTACAAGTCTTCCGGCAAAGAGGTTACCTCTTTACCTTGCACCGTAGCCAAGACTATCTCCTCTTGATGAGGTATTTTGCTTTCAGTCATCTTCCAACACGCCTGTATTGGATCATCATTATAGCCTAGGAGGCCTATTTACCAATAAAAATGGGGTTATTGAGAGTATTTGTTGGTAATTGGATACCTTCTATCTTTGCCAAAACCTCTATCAGTAATTCTGACACCTGGAGGTGCCTGCCTCCTTTTATACTCACTTTTATTAATTAAATTAACCACTCTTTTAACTGTTACTTCATCGAATCCTTTGTTTGCTATAGCAATAGCACTCATGTCCTTCTCAACATATAGCTCTATAATTGCATCAAGTATTTTGTAATCGGGTAAGCTATCAGAATCTTTTTGGTTAGGAGCCAATTCAGCTGAAGGAGGTCTTTCTATAATTCTTTGAGGTATAACTCGAGAAATGGAATTTCTGTAATTTGCCAATTCATAAACCCATGTCTTGGGTACATCTTTAAGGACAGCAAAGCCACCCGCAGTGTCACCATATAGAGTTGAATATCCAACTGCTGTTTCACTTTTATTTCCAGTAGTTAATACTAGATAACCAGATTTATTGGACATAGCCATTAGCAATACACCCCTGCTTCTGGATTGTAGATTTTCTTCAGTCTTATCCTTTTTCTTCCCCTTAAACTCTTTTTTAAGAGACTTTTCAAATGAATCATAAATACCTTTAATTTCTATTACCTCATGTTGAACTTTAAGATTGTCTGAAAGTTGCTCTGCATCCTGAATACTCATGTTCGAGGTATATTTAAAAGGCATCATGACTGTTTTGACTCTACCTGCCCCTAGGGCATCCACTGCTATAGCTGTAGTTAAAGCTGAATCAATGCCTCCAGAAGAACCAATCAGAGCACCGCTAAAGCCATTCTTTTCTATGTAATCATGAGTACCTAGAACGATAGCATCATATAAATTTTTTAAGTCTGAGGACTCAGCAACTTTTTTCTTATTAATAATCTGAAAGGTTCCATCTTTATTACAGAAATCCAGAGTAGCTGTTGCTGTCTTGAAGCTTGGTAACTGAAAATCAATTCCTGTTCCAGGAGAAACTACTAAAGAAGATCCATCAAAAACAAGCTCGTCTTGACCCCCAACCTGATTGACATAAATAATAGGAACAGAAAACTTTTCAGCATGTTTAATCAACAAAGATTTTCTTTCTTCTAGTTTATATCGATGAAAAGGAGAGGCGTTTAAGTTAAGTATCAACTCCGCACCTCTTCTTGTGGCCTGCCTTATGGCTTTTGTATACCAAATATCTTCGCATATAGTTAAGGCTAGAACTGTACCTTTAACTGTTATCAAACAAGGGTTTTTGCCTGGGGAAAAATATCTTTTCTCATCAAATACTTTATAGTTTGGAAGTTCCTGCTTAAAGTATTCAGTTTTGATTTCACCCTCGTAAAGTAAACCTGCTGCATTGTAGATATTCTTATTTTTCTTCCTTGGATAGCCAATCACAACATTTAAATCAGGACTATGCTTGGTTAATTTTTCTAAAGCTGTATCTAAAGAAAGGTATAGATCATCTCTCAAAAGCAAATCTTCAGGGGGATAGCCAGTTAAAAACATTTCTGAAAAAAGCACCACATCAGGTCCTTCTTTCCTCAATTTATCTAGTGCCTTAAGTGCTAAACGTAAGTTTCCCTCGACATCTCCAACTACGGGATTTTCTTGAACTATACTTACTTTCATTAAGTTAGACCCTTTTAATACGAAGTGAAATCATTAAATGCAAAAGAGTAAATAAAAAGGTGATCATTTTTTAAAAAACTTATAGTATTCTAATACTTCAAACTACTAATTATCTAGGTAAAATGCACAACCCTTTTTAAAGAAGAAAGAAATGAGATATCAAACTGATAACTTAAGAATCTCTGGAATGCAGGAGTTATTGCCTGCAGAAAAGCTTATGGAGGAACAGCCTATTTCTGAAACTTCTTCAAAACTTGTATATGAATCCAGAAATAAGATATCTGAAATTATTGCTCAAAATGACGATCGATTAATGGTTGTTGTAGGTCCATGCTCTATACATGACCCTAAGGCAGCATTGGATTATGCTGGTAATTTAGTTGAAGCCTCTAAAAAATTTGAAGAAACTCTTCAAATTATCATGAGGGTTTATTTTGAGAAACCAAGAACTACTGTTGGTTGGAAAGGTTTAATTAATGACCCCGATCTTGATAACTCTTTTAATATCCATAAGGGAGTTTCCCTAGCACGACAACTTCTAAGAGATCTTAATGATTTAGGCATTTGCGCAGGAACAGAATTCCTGGACGTTATTACACCTCAATACATCGCTGATTTAGTTTCATGGGGAGCAATAGGGGCCAGAACAACTGAAAGCCAAGTTCATAGGGAATTAGCTTCAGGTTTATCTTGCCCAGTTGGTTTTAAGAACAGTACCGAAGGAGACATTCAAGTTGCAGTTGATGCACTGAAATCAGCACAAAAGCCACATATTTTTTTATCTGTAACTAAGGAAGGTCGTTCGGCTGTTTTTTCTTCTTCTGGCAATGAAGATTGTCATGTAATCCTTAGGGGCGGGAAGGAACCTAATTACGAACCTAAGCATATAGATAGCACCTCTAACTTATTGACTCAATCAGGCCTGAAGCCTTCAGTCATGGTAGATATGAGTCATGGCAACAGCTCAAAACAACATAAGAAACAGATCGATGTGTGTAAAAATATATGCGATCAACTCAGTTTAGGAGAAAGACGAATCACAGGAGTTATGATTGAAAGTAACCTAATTGAAGGCAACCAATCTATAACAAATAAAAAAGATTTGGTTTACGGTCAAAGCATAACTGATGCTTGTTTAAGTTGGAAAGATACCGAAGGTTGCTTGGAATCTTTGTCCGAAGCTATATTAAAAAGAAGTCTATAATAAAAATATACAACTACTGCTTGTTAATAATTCAGAGATAATCTAATCTCAGACATCCGGTATAAAGATATGACGGATAACTTTCTTTCTTTTTCAAAAGACGCTGCTAAAACCCTAGGGCTCTCCGAAGCAGTAATGCTAGAGACAGTAAAAAAGGTAATAAACTCGCTGAATAATGAATTTATAGAAGTGAGATTGATACTTGAGGAAACCATTTTCTGGAGTGAAAATGAGGTAATAACTTTGCTCTCAAAGTTACAACTAAGGGGCTTAATCAACTTTGATAAAGGCGCTAAAAGAATTTCTTTGGCATCCTCTGGAAGCAAAGCCAGAAACGAAAATACGGGCACAAAAGCTTTTGAAGAAAGAAAGGAGTCTTTCATGGAAAAAAATTGGGAACCAGATGCTGCTTTAATAGATCAAGCCAGTGACTATGGAATTTCTAAATCTTTTGTATTGTCTCAATTAGATGACTTCGTACATCTTCATAGAGAGAAAAGTGACACCAGTTACTCATGGGGGGTTAAATTCCTAAGGTTCGTTATTAAGAAATGGCGTTCACAGGAAATTTCAGACTTTAAAAAATTAAAAAGAAAAGCTATAGATCAATCTTGGCTGCCTGACGAAGAAGCCATAGAGATACTAACCAAGGCTGGGGTTAGCGAAGAATTTATTAATGAAGAAACACCTGAGTTTATTTTGTACTGGAGCGAAAAGGGAGAAGAATCTGATACTTGGAACAGTAAATTTATTGCACAAGTTAGAAGGCAGTGGGCTAAAACCCAGCATTTAATTGATAATTCTGAACTTCCAGAACCTATTTCGCCAAGCTGGAAACCAAGCCAAGATTTCTATGAAGTTTTAGCTCTTACAGAAATAGATCGGGGTTTTGCGGATTCAACCTTAAGTGAGTTTATTCTCTATTGGCGAGAAACTGGCCAAGCTCATAATTCTTGGAATAGTAAATTTATTCAGCATGTGAAATATCAATGGCAAAAACAACAAGGATACAATCGGACTCAACCTTTAAAGGATATCGACCAAAGAATACAATCCAGTTGGGAAATCAAACCAACAGAGCAAAACCTAACTACTGAAGTGAGTTCGAAAGAAAAAATCCAATCTAAGTTAGAAGAACTGAAAAAGAAACATCTAATTTAGTTTTATTACTACTATTTTAGTGTTATAGTTAGGTATAACACCTACTTACACATGAAAATAAGACAAACATACATTACTTCATTTCTTACTTTGGTCTTAGCTATTGGCTGGATGTTGTCTGGAATGCTTTCAGACCAAGGCATTGAAGCTAAATCTAAGATTACACTTGAGACCATATCATCAGTAACTGTTCTAAATAGCAATGCCTTCGAAAGAGTAAAAAAAATAAAAGTGAGTGGAGTCACTGAGGCAGATAGATTAGTTAAGATAAGGGCTGAGGCAAGCGGAACAGTGGTTTCTAGACCAGTAAAGCAAGGTCAGTTTGTAAAAAAAGATCAATTGATCTGCCAACTATACAACGCAGGGAGAACTTCGTATCCAAAAGTAAATGCACCCTTTGATGGTTATTTAGAGACTTTTTCAGTGAAAGAAGGAGATTACCTTAATACCGGGGCTGTTTGTGCAACCATAATTGATCCAGACCCCATGAGGTTAATTGGTGAAGTTTCAGAAAAAGAAATTAACTTTGTTAACGTGGGTTCGAAGGCCAGGGCTGAATTAATTTCTGGGAAAAAAGTTGAAGGAATAGTTTCCTTTGTCAGCACGTCTGCCAATAAAGGAACAAGAACATTTAGAGTAGAAATAGATGTCAAAAACTCTGATAGATCTATAAGAGATGGAGTATCGGCTCAAATAGAAATCGAAGGAAATACAATCCTTGCACACAGAATATCACCTTCTATCTTAATGCTTGGTGAAGATGGTGAACTGGGTATAAGAACTGTAAATGAAGACAATCTGGTAGAGTTTAACCAAATAGAAATATTAGAAGATACTATTGATGGCATTTGGATATCAGGTCTTCCAAGAAATATAAAAATAATTACTATTGGTCAGGAGTATGTCTTCCAAGGCCAAACGGTTAATGTTAAGGAAGTATCACAATCTCCTGAAGTATGAAGAATATTGTTTTAGCTGCAATTAACAAATCTCGTGCTTCAGTAAGCGTTTTCATATTACTCAGTTTATGGGGCATCTATGCTTTAGGAACCTTACCAAAAGCTACTGAACCAGACGTTCAGTTTCCAGGAGTCGGAGTTTCAGTGGTTTACGAGGGTGTCTCCCCCCAAGATGCAGAAAGACTCCTCGCTAAACCACTTGAAACTGCATTAAGAACTATCGAGGGAGTCGAGGAAGTTAGAGCAACCGCTACTACGGGTTACGCATTTATCGTTATATTATTTGACCAAGATTGGGATATGGACAAGGGCCTTTACGATGTCAGAGTTAAGGTTGATGAGGTCAGACCTCTACTCCCTGCTGATACCAGAGAACCAAATGTTCTTGAATTTTCTACTAGCGATGAGCCAATTCTGACTGTTGGTCTACTGAGTGATTCTGTTTCTGAAAGAGTATTAAGAAAGCTTGCTGAAAACCTTAAAGATGAGATTCAAACTATTCCAGAAGTACTTGAAGCTGACCTTCAGGGGGTTCCTGAAGAGATGCTGGAAGCTTTAGTTCGTAAATCTGACCTTGAGTCTTACGGGATCTCGATGAGCGAGTTATATCAGGCAATTTCAAACGCTAACCGAGTAATCCCTGCAGGATCACAAGATACAGGTAAAGGAAGATTCCAAGTAAATGTTCCTAGCGTTTTTGACAGCTTAGAAGATATCAATAAGTTACCCATTAAGGTATCAGGAAATTCAGTGGTTACATTAGCTGATGTGGCTGAAATAAGGAGAACTTTTAAAGATAGATCAGGCTATTCAAGAATTAATGGGATGCCGGCTGTTTCTATAGACATTAAAAAGAGGAGTGGAACTAATGTCATAGACACCAATAAAAAGGTTAAAGCATTAGTTGCAGAAGAACAGAAGAGATTTCCTCCAGGAATCGAAGTTATTTACTCTAGAGACAATGCTGAATGGGCACTTGATATGATTTCTGAAACTGAAGGAAATGTTCTTACTGCTGTGGTTATAGTAATGATAGTTGTGCTTGCGGCACTAGGGTTCAGGACTTCAATGCTGGTTGGAATGGCTATTCCATTTAGTTATCTCTTTGCATTAATGATTATGTCCATATTAGGTAAAGAATTTAACTTCATGGTTATGTTTGGGATGTTAATTTCAATGGGAATGACCATTGATGGATCTATAGTTGTTACAGAATATGCTGATAGAAAAATGGCTGAAGGTATGGAAAGAGTTCAAGCCTATACCACTGCTGTGAGTAGAATGTTTTGGCCTGTTGTTACTTCTACGGCTACTACTTTAGTAGCCTTTACCCCATTGATGTTTTGGGGCGGTATGGGTGCTTTCATACGAGATATGCCTATGACTGTTTTCTTCGTTCTCACCGGCTCTCTTCTTTATGCATTATTTTTTGCTCCTGTATTGGGTGCGCTTTTTGGAGGTTTAGCTAAAGGAAGAGGCGCTGAGCAACAAATTGATCAAGTAAGGAGGTTGGAGTCTGATGAGCCTACCTCATTGCCAGGTTTTACCGGATTTTATGCGAGGAGAGTCTCTAATTTTCTGAAACACCCAGTACAAATAATATTTTTGATTACTTTCTCCATCTGTTTAATTATCTTTAAGATTTGGCCCGATCACGGCAAAGGAACCGTTTATTTTCCTGACGTAGCTCCTCAATATAGCAATATAAATATCTCTGCTAGAGGCAATTTCTCCGTAGATGAGGTACTGGCTTTGACTCTGGATGTTGAAAAAGAAGTGCTGCAAGTCGAAGATATTGAAACTTCTTATACTAGAACTGGTTCGGGCAGAAGTAGGTTTGGCAGAGGTTCGTCTCCTGATCGTATAGCTTCCATAACAACCGATTATTACGATAAAGATGAAAGAGCAACAGGCAAAGATGGTTACGCTATATTAAATGAAATTAGGGAGCTGACAAAAGGCCATTCTGGAATCCTAGTCCAAGTTGAATCTGAGAAGCATGGCCCGCCAATTGGTCGAGCCATAGATATTAATGTTCTTGGAGAAAATCCCAGGACTCTTATGGCAGCCACTCAAAAAATTACTAGGTTTATTGAAACTGAGATTGATGGACTTATAGATGTTGAAAATGATCTACCGAAGAGAGGCCTTGAATGGAAACTGGATATAGATAAAACAAAAGCTGCACAATTGGGTGCAAGCTTAAACGATGTGGGTGCTGCAGTTCAGATGATTACCGGTGGTATCAAAGTAGGAGAATATAGGCCTTTAGATGCTGACAGAGAATTAGATATCAGGGTTAGATTTCCCAAAGCAGAAAGAAATATTGACCAACTTGAAAAGCTTACAGTGAAAACTAATAAAGGGCTTGTTGCAGTTAGTAGTTTTCTAGAATCAAAGGCTGTGCCTGAAACCACAACAATACAAAGGATGAATGGAAAAAGGGTATATAAAATTTCTGCTGAAAAAGAAAAAGGGGTAATCGTTTCAGAAAAGATGCGTCAAATCAAAGAATGGATGTCCACCGCTGATTTGGGTCCAGGAATTTCTATTAGTTATGGTGGATTTGAAAAATACAACGCTGAAGCAACGAACTATTTATACAATGCTTTTCTATTAACACTATTTTTAATGATGATAATGATGGTAGCCCAATTCAATAGTTTCTATCAGGCTATAGTTATCCTTTCTGCAATAGTTCTCTCATTTGGAGGAGTTTTCCTTTCTCTATTAATTTTTAATAGGCCCATAAGTACCATGCAAACTGGTATAGCTTTTATTGCTCTGACTGGAATTATTGTTAATAACAACATTGTTTTAGTGGATACCTTTAATGTGCTAAGAAAAAACTATCCTGAAGCAACCGTAAAATCTGTAGCCCTTAGAACGGCTGTTTTAAGATTACGTCCCGTCTTCCTTACCTCATTTACCACTATTGCTGGTCTCCTTCCAATAGCCCTAGGTTACAGTGTCGACCTAATAGATAGGACTCTTAAGGCAGGATCATTTATATCTAGTTATTGGGAACAGATGGCAGGGGCACTGGCAGTAGGTTTAGCTGTAGGCACAGTACTTACTCTAGTTGTAACACCTTGTGCATTAGTAGTTCCTGAAGCTTTTAGAGATATTTTCTCCAAAATAAAGAGTTCCTTGACCAGGATTGAAAGAAGGATTTTCGGTAAAGAATCTACACTAAGTTAAAACTATATTAAAATTCTCTAATCAAACTAGAGTCTTTTAATTTTAATAACATCAATATTGAGAATTGGAGTACTTACCTGTGTTAAAGAGGAAAAGGAATATCCGTTATCTCCTAATTTTATTATTTTCTTTTTCACTTACAGCGGAAGTTGAAGAAGAGATAATTGTAGAAGCTAAAAAGATAGACAGTATTTCGGATTGGAAAGCAGATGTTTCTTCCACAAGCCTAAATTCTGAAGAGATTACTTTAATAGATGCGCAACACCCTAAACAGGTGTTCACTAGAGTTCCCGGGGTGTGGGTAAGCAGAGGATCAGGACAAGAACACCTAACTTCCATCAGATCTCCTGTACTTACAGGACCAGGAGCTTGCGGTTCTTTCCTGATACTAGAGGATGGTATTCCAGTTAGGCCAAACGGGTTTTGTAATGTTAATGGACTTTTTGAAACTCAGACTGAAATTGCTTCGAGTATTGAAGTGATTAGGGGTCCTGCAAGTGCTAGATATGGAAGCAATGCCATGCACGGAGTAATTAATGTTGTCTCAAAACCTATAGAAGACATAAATACAATTTCTTCAAATATAGGCCCTAATGGATATACAAATTTTAAGTCATCAATTGGAAATTCTGATGACTGGAGAATTAACTCTTTCTTTTCTACAGATGATGGATTTAGAGAAGAATCTGGGTACCATCAACAAAAATTGCAAATAAAAAATAGGTTTAATCTATATAACTCAGATGCAATCTTTAACTTAAGACTAACTAATCTTAATCAAGAGACAGCTGGATATATATCAGGAAAAGATGTTTACAAAGACAGAAGACAAAGTAAGGAAAATCTTAATCCTGAAGCTTATAGGGATGCTTTCTCTTTAAAATCTAGTCTAAAATTCTCTTTGGGCCCTAAGGATAAGATCGTTTCTTTTATACCTTATTTTAGAAAAACCAAAATGGAATTTCTTCAGCACTATCTTCCTGGAACACCTGTAGAAAAAAACTCTCATTCAAGTCTTGGGTTTATAGGATTGCACTCAGGTATATCAAAAAATATTGAAATAACTTCTGGTATTCAGGTTGAAATAGCTAAAGTTGAATTAGAAGAATTACAAGAATTCGCTTTAACTACTAGTTCAGCTTTTAACAATGCAGTTAGACCGCAAGGGTTTCACTACTTCTATGAAGTCGATTCAAGATTAATAGCATTATTTGTTGGGTTTAATGATTTCTCTCTTACAGAAAATTCGTTTCTCTTTGGAGATTTGAGACTAGAGCACAATGAGTACTCCTATAAGAATAAAATGTTGAGTGGAAATACCAGAGATGATGGCACCGTTTGCGGATTTGGTGGATGTTATTACTCGAGACCTGAAGATAGAGAAGATAATTTTGAAGAAGTAAGTTTTAGACTAGGAATAGAAAGAGAATTAGATTTTTTAACTTTATTTTCTCAGGTAAGTATGGGGTTTCGACCCCCCCAAATGACTGAATTATATAGGTTGCAGAAAAAACAGATTGTTGGGGATATAGATTCTGAGAAATTAGTGATGTTGGAAATCGGAAGTAGATTTTCAGCAGAATATTTTGAAGGCTCATTGAGCTTATATTCAGGTAAAAAAAGGGATTCCATATTTAGGGATGCAGAGAATTTTATTCAAGATCATGGGAAAACAAACCATAAAGGCTTAGAGCTATTCGTGAGATTAGAAATCAATGAAACAAATTCTCTTTTCTTAGCTGGAACTTTTCAAAACCATAAATACGATTTCTCTTCTGAGACCTCTATGAAAGAGAAGATAAACTCAGGTAATTATGTTGATACTTCACCTAGAACTTCCTTTAACCTTAGATGGGTTAATTTATTCTCAGATAATATGAAGTACGAAATTGAGGTTGAACGCATGGGTTCATACTATACGGATGCAGCGAATTTACATAAGTATGAAGGCCACACCTTAATACATTCAAGATTTGTTTATTTTTATCGAGACAAACTCACTCAATTTATCAGGGTTCATAATCTATTAGATGAGGATTATGCAGAACGTGCTGACTTTAATGCTTTTGGAGGAGATAGATATTTTCCTGGACTTCCTAGGCAAGTTTACTTTGGTTTGGAATACACCTTTTAAAATAAACATAAAACTTTATTAGAAAATTAGATAAACTCTAGTTCTTATGGCTGAAAAGAAAGTTGCAGTAAATTTTGAGAAAGCAATAAAAGACTTAGAAAAAATTGTAGAAGACTTAGAGTCTGGTGACTTAAGCTTAGAAGAATCTCTCAAGGCTTTTGAAAAAGGCATTAAGTTAACTCGCCAATGCCAAGGAGAACTTGAAAAAGCCGAACTCAAGGTACAAAAGTTAGTTGAAGAAAATGGAGAGCTTAAAACTACGCCTCTAAATAATGACTAATTCAGGAAGCTGGATAGTTCCTTACAAAGAAAGAATAAATTCCGCTCTGGAATCTTTGCTTCCTGATGATGACAGTATTCTTACTAAAGCTATACGTTATTCCGTTTTAAACGGAGGAAAAAGATTAAGACCTCTCTTAGTTTATTTATCTTCTGAATTAGGCAATTCCACTAGCGAAGCTCAGGATTTGGTGAGTAGCGCTGTTGAACTAATTCATTGCTATTCACTGATTCATGATGATCTCCCTTCAATGGATGATGATTCACTAAGAAGAGGCTTACCAACCTGTCATAAAAAGTTTGGAGAGGCTATAGCCATACTGGCAGGAGATGCTCTTCAGCCTATGGCATATTCTTTATTGACCCATTCGAATGAAATAGAAGATAAATTAAAAGTTAATTTAATTGCTTTGTTGAGTGAAGCTTGTGGTCAGAATGGAATGGTTGAGGGGCAAATATTGGATATTTCGGACCATAAGTCTCTTTCCCTTGAAGAACTAGACTATATGCACAATAAAAAAACCGGAAGTTTGATAAGAACTTGCCTTGAGATGGGTGGTTTGATCTCTTATTTACAAGAAAATGAGATAGATCTCCTTAAAGAATATGGAGAAAAGATAGGCCTTGCTTTTCAGATTCGTGATGACATTATTGATCTTGAATCTCCTTCTGAAGTGAGTGGTAAAAATCAAGGTACTGATGTATTAAAACAAAAGGTAACTTATCCGAAGGTGATTGGAATGGAGGCTTCTAAGGAAAAGGCAATTGAGCTATGCAAAGAAGCACAAGAAATAGTAACAAACTTATCTGGAAATCCTGTCAAATTGATTAAACTTTCGAACTTTATATCAAACAGGCACTATTAATTTTGAAGATTTTTGAAGAAATACCAATTAAAGAACCTTCTGGGGAATTATTAGGGACGGTTAACTTTCCTTCAGACTTGAGAGAGTTGGACTTGAAAGATCTTCCAAAATTTTCAGATGAATTAAGAGAGTATCTTCTCTATAGCGTTGGTCAAACAGGAGGTCATTTCGGAGCAGGTCTAGGAGTAGTAGAACTGACAACTGCTCTTCATTATGTTTTTGATACACCTAAAGACAGAATTGTCTGGGATGTTGGTCATCAGGCCTATCCACACAAGCTAATTACTGGCAGGAAAGAGGCCATGGATACAATTAGACAAACCAATGGGCTAGCACCCTTCCCTTCTAGATCAGAAAGTGAGTACGATACTTATGGAGTTGGCCATTCAAGCACTTCGATAAGTGCTGCTCTAGGTATGGCAGCTGCTGCCAGATTAAAAGAAGAGGATAAACAAGTTGTAGCTGTTATTGGTGATGGGGCTATGACAGCCGGTATGGCTTATGAAGCTCTTTCGCACGCTGGTTCCATTGATGAGAATATTCTCGTTGTACTTAACGATAACCAGATGTCTATCTCCGAAAACGTGGGAGGTCTTAAAAATTATTTGGCTAAGGTTTGGGCAAGTCCTCTTTATAACCAAATAAGAAAAGGAGGAAAAACCGTTCTTCGCTTTATACCAGCTGCAACCAGGATAGCCAGAAAAGCCGAGATTCAAGCTAAAGGCCTGCTTACACCTGGAACATTGTTTGAAGAACTCGGACTATCTTATATTGGGCCTGTTAATGGTCATGATCCAGTTGCTATGGTAAAGATATTAAATGAACTGAAAAGTATGGAAGGGCCAAGACTTCTGCATGTCATTACTCAAAAAGGTAAAGGATTTCTACCTGCAGAACTAGATCCCATTGGCTATCATGCTATTAACAAAATAAAACCCCTAAAAAGACAAGAGGAGGAGGAGGGACAAAAACTTCCAACCTACTCTCAAATATTTGGTGAGTGGTTATGTTATAAGGCAGAAAAAGATAGTCTTCTGACAGTTATAACTCCAGCGATGAGAGAAGGATCTGGCTTGATTGAATTCTCAACAAAATACCCGGATAGATACTTCGATGTTGCTATAGCAGAACAACATAGCGTTTCCTTGGCGGCAGGAATGGCATGCGAAGGACTCAAACCAGTAGTAGCTATCTACAGTACTTTCCTACAGAGAGCTTACGACCAACTTATACATGATGTTGCCTTACAGAACCTTAATGTGCTGTTCGCAATTGATAGAGCTGGCTTAGTTGGCGCAGATGGCCCAACACATCAAGGAGTATTTGATATTTCCTATCTACGTTGCATTCCAAACATAATAGTCATGACACCCTCTGATGAAAGCAATGCCTGGAAGATGTTAAATACCGGATTTGATTATCAGGGACCAGTAGCCATCAGATACCCTAGGGGTTCAGGGCCTGGAGCTAAAGTAGAAAAAAATGATTCAACTATTGAACTAGGCAAGAGTTCATTAATTAAAAATTCTCAGGGTAAGAAAATTGCAATTATGAATTTTGGCTCTACTTTAGATTTAGCAGCTGAATTAGCTGAAGATTTCAATTCCTGTCTAATCGATATGAATTTTGTTAAGCCTTTAGATCATAAAAGAATTAAAGAATTAGCTGAAGAATATAAACTCCTTATAACCATCGAAGAAAATGCCATTAAAGGAGGTGCAGGATCGGCTGTGTCTGAATTCTTAGCTGATAACAATCTAAATGTTTCTCTTTTAAATTTTGGTATTTCTGATGAGTTCGTCCAGCATGGGAGTCCAGATAGTCAGAAAGTGAGTTCTGGGTTAGGCAAAGAAGAGATAACAGAAAAGATCAGTAAGAGACTTGGAGAGTTATGACAATATAATCGCCGAGAGAGCAAAAGCGGAAATTAATCCAGCTAGAACATCATCCATCATCACTCCGTAAGAACTCTCTAGGCGGTCAAAATAACTTATAGGAAAAGGTTTCCAAATATCAAAAACACGAAATAAAACAAAAGACAAAACAATCCAAGGCCATGGAGATTGAGAAATAATTAATGGGAAACAAGCTATCCACATTCCAACAAACTCATCCCATACAAAGATTCGTGCGTCCTTTTCTTCTCCCATTGTTTTCTCATATATAAACAAGCCAAAAAAGAAGCCCGAAATAAGTAAAAATAAATAAAAAATGACAGTATAAATAAAGGCAAAAGGCTCAAGAAAAGGAACTATTAAAAAATAAAATAATAAACCAGCCATCAAAGTACCGAAAGTTCCTGGGGCCCATGGAGAAAGACCTGAACCAAAACCAACCGCAAACCAAGTTAAAGGGTTCTTATAATTCACTAATCGCATTTCTATTTTAAAAGTGCTGGTAACCCGAAGAAGCCTTTAAGAAAACTCCATCTGGGGAAAAAATATCTACTTCATCGCCTTCATTAATTGAACCGATTTCACAAATAGGGATATTTTCTTCTTTGGCGATCCTTTTAATTTTCTCTCTTTTTGATTTATCTGAAGTAAAAAGAATCTCGTAATCATCTCCTCTATTAATCTCATCTATTGTTAAGGAGTTAGATAAGAAAGTTGGAATTTTTTCGAGGCAAATTACTGCGCCAACTTTACTTGCTTTACAGATATGATCTAGATCTTGAAACAGACCATCAGAGATATCTATAGCCGAGGAGGCTATATCCAATAGTTTAGAACTCACCTCGAAACGTATTTTTGGTCTTAGATACCTATTTTTATCGAGTCTTGTTAAATTACCACCCCTTAAGTTATCAAGAGCAGAAGAAGCGGCACCAATGCATCCGGTGACATAAATCACATCACCAATTCTGGCACCTTCTCTAGTTAAAGCCTTTCCTGCTTCTACATATCCTCCGACTTGAACAGTGATAGATAAATTACCTTTAGTGGTATCACCTCCTATTAAAGGAATCTTTAGTTCCGCTGAAATGTCTTCTAAGCCTTTTTTAAAATCTGATAGCCATTTAGGATCATACTTCTTAAGAGAAAGGGCTAAAGTAAACCAGGCAGGAGTAGCCCCACATGCAGCTAAGTCACTTAGAGCTACTGAAACAGATCTATAAGCAATGTCAGAGGCATGCATAGATTCTAAAAAGTGCACCCCACCTATAGAGGTATCTACTGAAATTACACTTTCTTTTCCTTTTGGAGAAGAAATAACAGCTGCATCGTCACCAATAGGAACTCTGATTCCCTGTTCTACTAAAAAAGCAGAACCAATTTCAGAAAAATATTCCTGTATTAATTGGTGTTCGTTTAAAGTTTTAACACCTTTAACCAAATTGAACTTACTCAGGTATAGATTCGAATAAACCGGTAGCTCCCATGCCTCCACCAACACACATAGTTACTATTCCGTATTTACCGCCTCTTCTTCTAAGCTCCCTGGTTAGATGCCCTACTTGCCTAGATCCAGTCATTCCAAAAGGATGTCCTATTGCAATAGAGCCTCCGTTAACATTTAGTTTTTCAGTTGACAGGCCAAGTTGATCTCTGATGTAGACTACTTGAGAAGCAAAGGCTTCGTTAAGTTCCCAAAGATCAATATCATCTACAGTCAGGTTAGCCGACTTCAATAGTTTAGGTATTGAATAGAGGGGACCTATTCCCATTTCATCAGGCTGACACCCAACCACTGTAAATCCTCTAAAATAAGCTAGTGGTTTAACTCCTAGCTCATTTGCCTTTTCTTCACTCATAACCATAGTTACAGAGGCGCCATCTGATAATTGAGAAGAATTACCAGCTGTAACTGAACCTTCTTCAGGGTCAAAAACTGGATTAAGACTTGCTAGCCCTTCTAGTGTAGTCTCCGGTCTGTTGCAGTTATCTTTATCCACAACCGCATCAACTTCCTTTTCTGCACCTGTTTCTTTATTCACCAAAAGCATTTTAGTTTCCATGGGAATAATCTCATCATCAAAAAGACCTTGGTCCTGACCTTTAGCACACCTTTCTTGGCTTGACAGAGCGTACTCATCTTGTGATTCCCTGGAAACACCATATCTTTTTGCCACTGTTTCAGCTGTAGTACCCATGGCGTGGTATATTCCTGGAGCTTCTTCTGCCAGTTTTTCATTCACATACATGTGCATATTACCTTTTCCTTGAGTTGTACTAATTGACTCTACTCCACCAGCAATGATGCAATCTGCAAAACCACTCTGTACCTGAGTAGCTGCCATAGCAATGGTTTGAAGACCTGAGGAGCAGTATCTGTTTACTGTTGTCCCTCCAACCTCAATTGGAAGTTTTGATAGCACTGCCACATTTCTTGCTATGTTGTGACCCTGTGCTCCTTCGGGAGCGCCACAACCTAAAATCATATCTTCCACCGTTGAAGGATCTACTTCGGGATTCCTGTCCATTAAGGCATCAACAATATAGGCTGTCATGTTGTCTGCTCTGGTTTGATTAAAACCACCTCTGAAAGACTTTGCCAGACCAGTTCTGACACTATCTACTATTACTGCTTCAGCCATAATTTCTCCTAAAAAACTTTTTTATTAATATCGGGCGGCTGATGTTAGGTTAGAGCGCAAGAATTGGCAAGAAAATAACATATCTTCATAAGCATTATTTGTTTAGAGAGTCTTTAAACCAATCCGGAACAATATCAATGTCATACTTTCTTGCTAATTTGGCAACCAAAGGAATGGTAATAGGAGAAAAAGGTAACATAGTAAGAGCCCCAAAACCTAGCTCCTTTAGCACTATATTTAGCTGCTTGTTGGCCTTTTCTAAATCTTCTTTTGTAGTATTTCCTTGAGTAAAAGAATAATAAGTCTTCAGCATTTCTCTAGAGCTCTCAGTGTCATGCTTTAGGGTAGCTTTAAGTAAAGCTAAAGCCCTTCTTATATTCCTGCCTAACATTATCTTATTAAGTTTTTAGTCTCTTGTTTTTTATAAATATTCATTAGATACTAACAAAGAACACAAAGTATTAACAAAAACATTCGGAGCCGTAAAAATGAATAAATCTTTCCCAATATTTACCGTGGGTGCAATTGTAGTTGCAGTGCTAATTTACTTCTTTTATAACAGTAAAGAGTCTCAAGGAGGTGTTATTGAGGATGAAATCAGCTCTCCAATAACTTCTTCTTCATCTGTAGGGCTTATAGATGATAAAAGAATCATTGAAGCTGAAGGTGAACCTGAGAATTGGATTGCTCACGGAAGAACATATGAAGAGCAAAGATTTTCTCCCTTAACAAAAATCAATAAAGAAAGTGTCTCTGACTTAGGGCTTGCCTGGTATAAGGATATGGGAACTAACAGAGCTCTAGAAGCTACACCAATAGTTGTAGATGGAATTATGTTCTTTACAAGTACTTGGAGTCGAGTCTATGCGGTAGAAGCAAAAACAGGTGAAACACTATGGTCTTTTGATCCTGAAGTCCCTGGAGAATGGGCAAGAAAAGCCTGTTGCGACATAGTCAACAGGGGTGTGGCTGTTTATCAAGGGAAAGTATTCTTTGCGAGCTTAGATGGAAGATTGTTTTCACTCAACGCTGAAACAGGGGAAAAGATATGGGAAGTAGATACCATAACTGATCGTACAAGAGCCTACACAATTACAGGGGCACCAAGGGTAGCAAAAGGAAAGGTCTATATAGGCAATGGCGGTGCAGAGTACGGTGTTAGAGGATACGTCACTGCCTATGACACAGAGACTGGTGAACAAGTATGGAGATTTTTTACTGTTCCGGGAGATCCGTCATTGGGATTTGAAGATCCGGCCATGGAAATGGCTGCTAAAACTTGGAAAGGTACGAATTGGTGGGAATTTGGTGGAGGAGGAACTGTTTGGAACTCAATTGTCTACGACCCAGACTTTAATA
>Ga0208113_1000095_pt1 | contig 41540 bp, 41 predicted proteins | sample Knorr_S7_td_NADW_FD_185598 | JGI IMG/M metagenome (GOLD analysis project Ga0208113, IMG submission 185598) | Marine microbial communities from Southern Atlantic Ocean transect - Knorr_S7_td_NADW_ad_2505m_LV_A (SPAdes) (version 2) | ecosystem: Environmental > Aquatic > Marine > Oceanic | place...
TGTGACGGTCGTGTCGTTGATGTCGAACTCGCTGATCGGAATGCCCCAGAAGATATCGGTAATCATCGGGCATTTCACGATGTACTCGTCAATCGCGTTGCACTCACTGAAGGTGGCGCCTAGCTGCGCGCCAATAGCGGCGCCCAGGCTGGGGTTGACGACAGCGTTCTGCTGGTTCATGTTCCAAGCGACATCTGCGGCCTTTATGTAACCGAAGTCATCACCTGCAAAGGCGGCAGGGGTATTGACCTTAAGGTCTTCCCTGATTGTCAACGTAAGCTCGTTGCCTGCATCGTTGATGCTCCACTTCGAGGCTGCCCACGGAGATAGCGGGTCAACGCCGTCGTGGACCAGTAGATGGTCGGTGAAGCTCAGGTCACCACCGACGCCTCCGCCATATAACCAAGCGCCGACGTTACCGGTCGACGGGTTAACCTCGCGAACGCCCATCGTGAGGGTTATGTTGCTGACCTGCGAGGACGGAGCAGGCGCGGGCGCGGGCGCGGCGGGCGCCGGAGCCGCTACCGGAGCGGGCGCGGGCGCGGGCGCGGGCGCGGGCGCCGGAGCGGGCGCGGGCGCGGGTGCCTTTTCTTCATCACCGCCACAGGCGACGCCCATTAACGCTATCGCCCCAATTACTAGGACGTACCATTTTCCAAAGCTTTTCAGCCGTTTCATTGATTCCCCTTTCGTTTTCTCGTCATCAAACCACTGCGATGACAACACTCCCAGCCTGCGAATCTACAATTCTAGACTCTCGTTCTTCCTGTCCGTTGGCCTCACCGAGAATCCTAGGCATCATGCTCCGGAAATTATCGAATCACTATTATGAACGCTCGCCCAGAGCACAGTTCGTATCTTAACCAAACCGCCCAGAATGTCAACCCCTTGAGCCGATGTATTTGGCCGTCCTTTGGACATGTTTGACGCTCACGCTGGCTGTGTGTCAAACGCTATCAGCCGACTTGGGGCCGTACCGACCTTACGCTTGACCACGTTCCTACCCGTGCTGCGCTTCCACCATCAAGGTTGGGAGTAAATTGTATGGTCAGCGAACGAATGCGTTTGAGGCTCGAGCGGCTCCTGGATGAAGCCGATGCTGCCGCAGATCGTCACGACTGGGAGGCCTTGCTCAGACTCGCCAACGATGCCCTTCTAATTAAAGAGGCCAATGAAGACGCGAAAGCGTTCGTTGAGTAGGCCGAACGCGGCTCGTCATCCCTCAGGCGCAATGATCCGTAAGGCCGAAAACCTGCAGCTTCAACACCACCCCCTAATTTGTGGATGAGCCTCATCGCCAGCCTGCTTCGTTCTCTGGAGGCCGGTATCAAGTGAAAAGATTTCTGGGCGACGGCGGCAAGAAGATGGTCTATCTTGCTCGGGACACCCTGCTTGATAGATACGTCGACTTCGCCCTCATCAAGATCGATGGTCTGGACGACGTGTCCCGAACCCGCATATGCCGCGAGGCTTATTGAGCGGAGTTGCATTATGAACTGGCAGTCGTCGCCTTTCTAGAAAACGATCCCGTTAAAGCTGCGAAAAGTTACGAATCGTTGCTGCCCTTCCGCAACAAGATTGTCGGAGGCACACCGCCCATAGACTGAATATGGGGCGCTCTGGCTCAAGTCGTGGGAAAATCAGATGAGGCGGGCCTCCATTTCGAGGAGGCGATGGCATTTTGCCGCAAGGGCTCAATCTCGTCCAGAACTGGCATATGGACGCTTCACGACTTCGCAGGCATGCTCGTGGAGCAGGATGGCGAAGGTGACAAAGCCAAGGCAACAACGATACTCGATGAGGCCTCGCAAATCTCCACCGCCCTGAATATACGTCCCCTCATGGAGCGGTTGCTATCCAAAGGTGACATTCTCAAGGCATAATAACGAGAGCAAATAACAAAAGAAGGAGCACCCCCGACATGACTCAGACCGAAAGTGTAGTCCACGAACTTCTGGCCCTCGACCAAGAACGGTTGCAGGCGATGGCCGACAACGATGTCGATACTCTGAATCGAATCCTTTCCGACGACCTCTCATACGTCCACACCTCCGCCGCAGTGGACACAAAAGAGAGTTTCACAAGCGGGATTGCGTCAGGCAGGCTGAATTACGAGTCCATAGTCTCCAGCAACACCGCCGTGAGACTCTATGGTGACGACACCGCCCTGGTCACAGGCAACGCCGATGTTCGAGTGAACGGCAACGAGTTCAGCCTCCAGTTCACGGACGTCTATATCAAGAAGGACGCCGGCTGGCAGTTGGTCTCCTGGCACGCCACGCGCCTGCCATAAGACCGGATGTCATATTGAGCCGCGGCGAAGCATCTGGTCGTGCATGACAATAGTTAGATTCACGCGACCAGAATCTTCGATTGCGTTCGCAGAATGAAAACTCATATGATGGCTGAAAGCTGATAACTGAATGCTGCGTTAGGGACTGAGGAGAGAAAAACGATGCCATCGACGTTCGATTACAATCCGCAAGCCAAATACGAAGTCCGAAGTTTCGATGTCCCGTATCAGGAGGCGCTAGGCCAGCCCTTGGAGGCGACAATCTACCAGCCTGAGGGCGACGGGCCGTTTCCTGCCATTCTCTTCGTCCACGGCGGCGCCTGGAACGCGGGAACCCGCACTGGTCAAGAGATATTCAACACCGGACTCGCCGCCAGCGGTTTGGTGATTGTATCAATTGACTTCCGACTGGCGCCCGATCATCCCTACCCCGCTCAAGTTGAGGACACAAGTTACGCTGTCCGATGGTTAAAAGCTCACGCCTCGGAGTTCAACGCTTCGCGGGACTCCGTCGGCGGGCTGGGGTCGTCCAGCGGCGGTCACACCCTGATGCTGGCAGCCATGCGACCTCATGACCCTCGATACACCGTCCTCTCGTCTCCAGACGTGGAGGGCCACGATGGAACGTTTGCTTACACGATAGCCGGATGGCCGGTGCTGGATTCCTTCGCCCGCTACCAGTACGCCCAGTCGGACGGATACGATCGTCTCGTCAAAAACACCGAGAACTACTTCCTGAACGAAGACGCTATGCAGGAAGGCAGTCCCCAGGGAATCCTAGATCGGGACGAGGAGGCCGACATGCCCCCCTTCCTCATCATTCAAGGCACGGCGGACCTGAATATCCCCATGTCGATACCGCGCACATTTGCTCACTCATACCGCATTGCCGGTGGCGATGCAGCGCTTGAAGAATTCCCTGATATGCCTCACAACTTCGTTACCGAAGCGAGCGAAGCGACCGATCGCGCTCTGGAGCTTGCAAAAGCGTTCGTGGCGCGCCAGTTGGCGACCACCGCCGCTGCTGTGTAGCGCTGACGCCCTTAACCGAAATCGACTCGGCCTAACGCAATGCTCCAATAGAGTAAGCACAAACAATGCCTTCGACGTTTGACTACCACCCACAAGCCAAATTCGAAGTCAAAAGTTTCGACGTCCCGTACCAAAAGGCCCTCGGCGAGCCCTGGGAGGCGACGATCTACCAGCCGCAGGGGGAAGAGGGCCGTTTCCTGGCATCCTGTTCGTCCACGGCGGAACCTGGAACGCAGGCAACCGCACACAACAGGAGATATTCAACACTGGCCTTGCATCAAGCGGGTTGATGATTGCGTCGGTGGATTTCCGTCTGGCTCCAGACCACCCCTATCCCGCTCAGGTCCAGGACACTCGCTGCGGCATAAGATCGCGAAGGCCCACGCCTCGGAGTTTAACGCCTCGTCGGACTCTGTCGGTGGGGCGGGAGCTTCGAGCGGCAACCATACCTTGATGCCGGCGGCGATGCGGCCTGACGACCCTCGGCACACGACCCTCTCTTCACCGGACGTCGACGACCACGACGAAAAGGTGGCATATACGATAGCAGGCTCGCCGCTGCGGGACTCCTACGCCCGTTACCAGTACGCCCAGGGTATCGAGAACAACAACCTGATGGCTAGCACCGAGAACTACTTCCTCAACGAGGACGCCTTGCAAGAGGGCAGTCCCCAGGGAATTCTTGAAAGGGGCGAGGATGCCGCCCTGCCCCCGTTGCTGATTATTCAGGGGACCGCGGACATGAACATCCCGATGTCGATGCCGCACGCCTTCGTCGAGTCCTACCGCGGAGCTGGCGGCAGCGTGGAGCTTGAGGAATATCCCGACATGCCACACAACTTCATTCTGAGGGTTGGCAAGGAGACCGACCACGCTCTGGGGATCGCTAAAGCGTTTGTGGCACGACAGTTGACGGCATCTACCGTCGCAACGCCTGCAGACTGACCTACCGAGTCCAGTGTCGATCGCTCAGCGTTCGCTGGCGGTGACGCCTTCGGTTCGGATAACTCCGGCGGCCACGAGCCTGTCCAGTTGGTTCGCTCTCCCGATCTCTGCGAGAATGACTTTGGCATCGGAGCCGGGTCTCGGAGCGACTCGGCCTGGCTGAACCGGTGTTCTCGATAATCTAGGAGCCGGGCCTGTCGTGGTGATTGGCCCCCATCCTTCGTGGTCGCGGGTGATGCTGAGGCCGTGAGCGCGCACCCAGCCGTCTTCCATAAGCTCTCTGTTGCTGGTGACGATTCTGTGGGAGCCGATGCCCACTCGTGTCAGTTTGCCCACCCACTGCTCGACAGTGGTGTGGCGAAAACGCCCCTCTAACATGCGCTCAAGCGCGTCTCCTCGTAGTTTCTCGACGCCTTCCAGCCCTGGAACCTGGGACAGCGCAGGCAGGTCGACGACCCTAGCGCCGAAGAACACCCATCCGTCGCTGGCCTGATAAGCGCGATGCAGCGGGCTGGACCCCAGGGCGTTCTGGCCTCTCGGCTCGTCCCAAGTCTTTCCGTCGTAGCCCTGAACCAGCGCTGATTGAAGGGTCATCGCCGTGTAGGCCAACGCGCCGTCGAGAGACTGCCCCTCGCCCGTCTTCTGACGATGAAGCAACGCGAGAGCAACCCCGTAAGCTCCCATCAGTCCGGTTCCGTAGTCATTGATGGCGTGGGGTTGAAGCTGGGGCTGGCCGTCGCCCCCGAACCGCGCCTGCATGCCTGTGGTGGCCTGTGCGAACTGTTCATGCCCCGGTCGGTCTGCCCAGGGGCCAATGTGTCCGTATGCGTTCAACGAAGCGTAGATGATGTCGGGCTTGCGCTTGCGGACTTCCTCGTAACCTAGTCCCAGAGCGGAGATTCTGTCCTTGCGATAGTTCTGCACAACAACGTCGGTATCCTCCAGCAGTCGCCAGAAGATGTCTCTGCCTTCATCGCTCTTGAGATCAAGCAGGATACTGCGCTTGCCTCGATTGACTGAGTTATGAAACGCGATAGTCGTGTCCCGGTTTGGATTGTCTATCTTGATGACGCTGGCGCCAAACTCCGCAAGCGTCCGGCCACAGGTCGGGCCAGCCAGAATTATGCACAGGTCCAGAACCTTGATGCCCTTGAGAGCCGATCTCAGAGTGGCACGAATTTCGTCGGTTGATGCGGGCGGAGGGCCGGCCTCAATCTCCGCAAGTATCTCCTCGCGGTGCTGGTCTAGAGCAGGCGCAGGCCCTCGCACAGCGCCCGGAGTTCCATCCAATCGGGGATTGATTCCAGGTTGCAAAATCGTGCCAAGCTTTGGGTCGTTTACTTCGATGACGGCCTTCGATTCCCTGGCGTGAGGGTGTTTCAGCCATTCAGCGCTGGTGCGACACACGGCGCACTCGCTGCCGGCCTTGGCGATAAGGTTCTCCCACTGTTGGGCCGTTTTGGTCTTGAAAAGCTCGATGATCCGACGTTCCTGCTCTGCTGCAAGCTCCGGGTCATTGAACAATCGCTCGCGATCAGTCAACCCCTTTTTGTCCCAGGATGTAATCCCAGCGGCCTTCACAAATTGGCGGAAATTGGTGTTTCCAGAGCCAAACATCACCCAGCGCCCGTCCTTGCACTCGAACTGACCGGTCCAGGTTCCTCCGAGGCCGGGCATTGCGGGATACGGGTTTATGATGCGTTGTCCGCCGATGGCAGTGAACATGCCGTCGAACAGTGGAACTTCGATGCACTGGCCGGTGTCCCCATGCTCGCGCACCCAGAGGGCCATAGCGATGCTCACCACTGACTGGAAGGCAGCGTATGACGAAGCAATGGGAATTGCAGTGTAAGCAGGCCTGCTTGCGGTCTCGGAGGCACGTGGGCCTCTCATCGTCGTCGAGGCTGCGGCGATAATGCCCTCCCACCCCGGAACACCGGAACGGGGATCGTCGCTGGCGAACCCTGGCATGGAGCAGTAGATCAGCTTGGGGTTGGCGTCCGTGAGCGTCTTTGTTCCTAGACCAATGCGTTCCATCACTCTGGGTCGGAAATTCTCAATTAACACATCGGAGGATTTTACGAGAGCCCTCGCCCGTTGCAGGTCCACCGGATTCTTCAGGTCGAGGACAATGGAGCGCTTGCCGCGGTTCCACGTGGCGTTGGCGGGAGTGTCCCAGCGAGGGCCGCCCGGAGGGTCAATCTTGATGACATCTGCGCCCTGGTCTGCCAACAGCATCCCTGTCAGGGGACCTGCAACATACTGCCCGAAGTCGATTACCTTGATTCCGTCCAGCGCGCCAGCCACATTTCACCTGCTTCTATTGCTGCGTTCCTGGGATCATTATCCATCATTAGAGGAGACAACACCAAATCGGCCTCACTGAACAGAACGATGGATTGTCATTAATGGCCAATGTCCCGTACCGCCATTCTACTACCTTCTGACCCAAGATGCTTCGGCGATTGTATTGTTGAGAGCTTTCTGTTCCGCGTTTATAATCCACCCAGGAAAGATAGACGCATGAATCACACATTACTCATTGAAGCCAATGACTGCGCCCTCATCATCGTGGATGTCCAAAAGACGTTCACTGACAAGCTGCCCGAAGTCAAACGACAACCATTGATAAACCGAATATGCTGGATTATCAGCGTCGCCCGCTGGCTGGAAATTCCAATCGCCGTCACAGCCGAAGACGTTGCCAGACTCGGAGGCGTTGCGCCTGATATCCAACGCCACCTCCCAAAAGATACGAAAGTGCACGACAAGATGGTCTTTGGAATCGCGGGCAATCCTGACATTCTGGACGCCATTGACCGACTTGGTCGGCATACCCTTATCCTTGTTGGATTGGAGTCCGATGTGTGCGTGGCGCAATCGGCCCTCAGTCTATTGGAGCGCGGTTATCAGGTGGTCGTCCCAGAGGATGCGATCGCAGCGCCGGGAGCGGCCCATCATGCAGGCGTCAGGAGAATGAGGGACGCTGGTGTCGTGATGACTCTCCTTAAGGCTCTGTTTTACGAATGGGTGAGAACAGTGAATCGAGCGAAACAGTTTCACGATGAGTGGTCGGACACCGATGGCGATCTCCCGTCGAATCTTGGATGGGAAGGCTATGGACTGTCACAGGGAATGTGATTTCACTGGGCAAAAACCGAGGAGAGAAATTTGCCTCAACTGATCCTGCACAACGCGAACATCCACACGCTGGATGAATCAAGGCCTCACGCAACGGCTATCACCATCGACGGCGACCGCATTTCCGCCGTCGGAGACGACCAGATCATCCTGGAAGCCGCTCCCAGCGATGCGACAACTATGGACATGCGCGGCAGCACGATTGTCCCAGGACTCGCCGATGCCCACGGTCACATGCGGAACTTTGGGATGATGGCAGAGATGGTGAACCTGCGCCATGCCCAGTCCTACGAGGAAGTTGTGGAGCTTGTCCGCGAGCGTTCCCAGGCCACGCCTGTCGGTCAGTGGATTCAGGGCCGAGGATGGAACCAGGAGAATTGGTCCGACAAGTCCCTCCCCACTCACGCCCTGCTCAGCGAGGCGGTCCCGAACCATCCGGTCTGGCTGGTCCGTGTTGACGCTCATGCAGGCGTCGCCAACGCCAACGCGCTGCGAATCTCTGGCATCCCCGGTTCGACTCTCAATCCGGCAGGCGGCATCGTCGGCAAGGACAAAGATCAGCCTAACGGATTGTTCCTTGACAAAGCGATGGACCTGGTGCGCTCCCACATACCGGATATCACCGTCGAGAAGAGCAAGGAACTCCTGTTGGCCGCTCAGGAACTTTGTCTTGCCGTAGGGCTGACTCAGGTTCATGACGCTGGCATTGACGGAACGACACTTCAGGCATACCGAGAGCTGGTCGCGGAGGGCAGTCTCAAAATCCGAGTGTACGCGATGCTGGACCGTGACTACTTCGATCAGACTGACGTCTCGCCGATTCAGGAAGGGTTGTTTTCTTGTCGCAGCGTGAAGATCGTCTCCGACGGCGCGCTGGGGTCTCGTGGCGCCGCGCTACTGGCTCCGTATTCTGACGCGCCTTACGAGAGCGGGTTCATGCTACTGTCCCGTGATGACTTCGATGCTACGGTTGGGCGGGCTTTGGCATCAGGATTTCAGGTAAACACCCACGCCATAGGGGATATGGCAAACCGAGTGTCTCTGGACGTCGTGGAAACGGCTCTGCGAAAGCATGGCGTCTCAGATCATCGCAGTCGGATAGAACACGCCCAGCACCTGCACATGGATGACATTCCCAGATTCGCCAAGTTGGGCGTCATAGCGTCGATTCAGCCGACCCACTGCACATCGGACATGTTCATGGCCGACTCCAGGCTCGGCCCACAGCGCACGCCAGGAGCGTATCCGTGGAGGAAGTTTCTGGACTCCGGCGCTCGGATCGTCAGCGGATCAGACTTCCCGGTGGAGAGCAACAATCCGCTGTGGGGCCTCTACTCTGCCCTCACTCGCCAGAGCCACGACGGCCAGCCCTCAGACGGCTGGCGTCCGGAAGAACGACTGACATTATACGAAGCTCTGCGCTCCTTCACTCGGGACGCCGCCTACGCCTCTTTCCAAGAGCATGAACTCGGTTCTCTGTCCCTCGGAATGCTGGCTGACCTGACGGTTTTGGACACTGATATTGCAAATGAGCCGCCCCAGGCATTGCTGGAGGCTAAGGTTATGGCGACGGTCGTGAACGGCGAGATCGTATACAAGAACAACTTAACACCGAACTTGTAACCTCAATTGGCGCACCATAACAGAACTCCTGCTTCGCAACGTGAACCCCACCCGCAATAACCGACTCTTTCAGAGTCTTATACCGAGCTTTGACGAAGTTTACATTCTACCTATTCATCGTCGGGTCCAGCGCGTCGCGGAGGCCATCGCCCATGAAGGTGAAGCCCAGGGTTATGAGCGCAATCAACACACTTGGGAACAAGCCCATGTGCCAGTACGTTCGGACGTACGATAGGCTGGTGGATACCATTTTGCCGAGGCTGGGAGTCGGCTCGTCGATGCCCAGTCCCAAGAAGCTCAGGCCCGCCTCGTTGAAAATTGCCGCTGGAATCTGGAATGCCACCAGGACAGCAATGACCGGTATGACGTTGGGGAATATGTGCATTATCGCGATCCGAAGCTCGCTGGCTCCGATGGCGCGAGCCGCGACGACGAATTCTCGATCTCTGAACGCAATGAACTGACCTCGCGTTAATCGGGTCTCCACGACCCATCCCGTTATTCCAAGCGCGAATATCACGCTCCAGGTGGAGTGTCCGAGAAACGCCATCAGGAACATTGCAACCAACAGGCTCGGAATGCCGGTGGCGACCTCAATGATTCGAACTACGATCATGTCCACCCAACCGCCCAGGTATCCGCCCAAAGCTCCCAGGGTGAAACCGATGGTTAGCGCGATCACCTGAACGCCGAATCCGACCATGATTGACGTGCGAATCCCGAACAGAGCTCGGCTCAGATAATCCCTTCCTATCTGGTCAGTGCCGAACCAGTGAGACCAACTGGGAAACTGACGTGACTCCGACAGAACGGCCACGTCGTATCCGGTGGGGGCGATGAAATTGGCGAATACCGCAATAAATACTAACACGATAACGATGCCCAATCCCATCACGGCCAGCTTGTTCCGGCGGAATCTCCAGAAGAATGTGGCCTTGTTGCCGCGTCGAGGGGCTCGAAGCTGTGCCTCTAGAGGTGCTGAACTCATCAGGATCCCCTCGTCAGTCGCACTCTGGGATCAGCCCAAGTGTACAGTATATCGCTGATTACGTAGGTAAGGCCGAACAGCACAGCGACCAGCATAAACATGCCGAGAATCACAGGGTAATCCCGGTCGAATATGCTGGTGACGAAGTGCTTGCCCAATCCAGGAATTGCGAAGGTCTGCTCGATAAATATACTGCCGGTCATCAGGTTGGGGAGCAACGGTCCGAAGAGGGTGATTATCGGTATCAGTGCATTCTTGAATATGTGCCTCACCACAACCGTAGGCTCATTCAAGCCCTTGGCCCGCGCCGTACGGACATAGTCTGATCGCATCGCCTCTAGCATGCTTACCCTTGTGAATCGCGCCACTAGTCCCAGAGGGGCCAAGCTGTAGGCGATCACAGGCAATATCATATGCTGCCAAGTGCCCCACCCCTGCGTCGGGGTGAGGTCCAGGTATATTGCAACGAATAACACCAGCCACACGGCGACAGCAAAATTGGGCACAGTTATCCCAGCTGTCGCCGTCAACGTCATCGCGTAGTCGAAAATACTGTTCTGTTTCAGCGACGCGACTACGCCTATGAAAATTCCAAGCGGGATCGACACCAGCAGGGTGATAGCGCCGATTTTGGCTGTGGCAGGCCAGCCTCTAGCCATAGTCTTCCATACAGAATCAGTTTTGTAGATGTACGAGTTGCCGAGGTCCAGATGAGAGAGATTCCAGAGATACTTTGCGTACTGCTTCCATACCGGCTCGTCGAGTCCGTACTTGCGGATCATGTTGTCTCTGGCAGAGCCTGTCAGCGGTATTTCGCCTTCAATCCAGGGGGTGCCGGGCAGCCAGCGAACGGCGAGGAATAGAATCAAAGAAATGGCAAGGACGGAAAAGAACAGACCTAAGAGCCTGCCCAAGATATAGCCTGTCATCTTCCCTGCCCCCTGATCTCTTTAACTCGGATTCCAAAGCCCGAAAGCCAGGCGCTTTAGCGGTCTTCCGACAGTTCGGTCATGCACTCGACAAACCGATCAAGCTCTTCTTCCAGAAGAAAGTGCGCCACCGCCAGGCGCATCCACTGATTTTCAGCGTTGTGCGCCACCAGAATTCGATGCTCGTCCCAGAGCCACTTGCCGGGAGCCTCGTGATTGAGACCCGCAGTGGACAGCGCAACCAGTCCAGTGCTGATCTCAGGCTCCATCGGTGATTCTATCTCAATCCCTGGAATATCCGAAAGCCGTTGTTTCAAGTTGGTCGCCAATTCGCTGATTCTGGCTTCGGTGTTCTCGATGCCAAGCTCTTCAGCGACTCCAATGCTCTTGACCAGTCCGCCGAAGTGCGCCCAGTTCATGGTCGCATACTCGAACCTTCGAGCCTCGGAGACGGACTCGAAGCTCAGGCTGGGCAAATCGTACTCTTCGGTCATGCCCCATCCTAGCCAGGTGAGTTTCAGTTTGTCGATCCACTCGCGGTCGATGTACAAAAAACCGGAACCCTGGGGAGCGAGAATCCACTTGTGCCCACATCCGGCATAGAAGTCACATCCCAAATCCTTGACGTCCACCGCCATCTGTCCGACCGCGTGGGCGCCATCCAACATAATAGGCACGCCATTGGCGTGGGAGACATCGCACAACCGCTTCGCAGGAAGGCGGTATCCGGTGCGTGTCGATACGTGGCTCAAAAATACTAACTTTGTCTTCGGGTTGATGAGGTCTTCCAGGCTCGCCACGGTTTCGTCTTGATTGTGAGTCAGCGGGAGCATGCGAACCTTGATGCCATATCGCCGAGAGAGGTTGATCCAGGGCAGGGCTCCGCTAGGATGTTCCTGGTCAGTGATAATCACTTCGTCGCCAGGTTCCCAATCGAACCCCGTTGCCACGATGTTGATGCCATCCGACACGTTCCGCGTCAGCGCTATCTCATCTGATGACGCGCCGACGAAGCGGCTCATGCTCTCTCTGGCAGTTTCATATACCTTGTGAACGGTCTCGTTGACGTCGGGGTTGAACGGCCCGTCGGACTCGATGAGCCGCAGCAGGCGCACAACCTCGTCTGTGGACTGAGACGGCACTGGGCCGAACGTTCCGCAGTTCAGGTAGACACAGCCATCTAGCGCTGGAATTTGCTCTCTTAAAGCCTGTACGTCCGTGAGATTGTCTCCTGGATACATGATGCGTCCCGCCGGAGTCAGGAACAAGTCCATCTCTCCGACGGGACGCATATTGGGTTGCCTATTCACCCATCCATGGGTCGATTACTAGAACGGCGAGCGGTTAAAGTCTCCCACATTGTCGCCGATGTACAGAGTGTAGATGTTCTGCACTCCGAATCCAGCGTTCCAGTTGGGGAACTGTAGTCCCTCCCAGCCGGCTGCGTTCTTGTTTCGCCACGTGCCTTTCATATAGGGCTTGTGCATCTGGTTCTGCAGCTCGCCCCAGAGGAACACGCTGCCGACACGCTCGGAGAGTATTTCCTGGAGTTCGACCATCTGGTTTGCACGCTCGCTGGCGTTTGCGTTTCCGGCGGCCTTGGTGCGCAGAGCCTCGAACTCGGCGTCGTTCCAGTTGTGGCGGCCATCGGTCTTGAACACGCTCAGGAAGTTGGATGCGTCTACGTAGTCAAAGCCGTAGGACACCATCGCGAACTGGAGGGACTGCTCATTAAGGCCTGCCATGTAGGTCTTGCGGTCCATGTTGTTGATGGTAACGTCGATGTTCAGGTTCCTCTTCAGTTCAGAGGCCACTGCGTCGGCGACTGCCTGCCGCAGAGGGGTCTCCTGACGAAGGGCCAACTCCAGTTTGGGGAAGCCATCGCCATTGGCGAACCCGGCGTCAGCAAGCAGCTTCTGGGCCGTATCGGCGTCGAACCCTTGATACTTCTTCAGGTCGTCGGTGACCGCGTCTGGGAAACCGGCCATCAGAATGCCGTAGGACGGCACGCCAGCAGAGTCTCCGACAACGAAATCGATGACTGCTTCGCGGTCAATGGCTTTTGCGAATGCCTGCCTGACGCGAACGTCATCAAAGGGAGCCGACTGGAAGTCGAAGAAAAGGTAGTGGGTTCGGAAGTCTCCAGGGGAGACGCCACGCTGAGCCAAAAGTTCCTCGTCGTTCATTAACTTTTCTTGGTCGGCCGGGCTGAAGGGGCCGGATACCGTGTCGATCTCGCCAGCAAGGTACTGGTCAAAACGGCGCTCGCCGAACACGTGCCTCATCTTTTCGATGTAGGGCTTGAGCGACCCATTGTAGTTCATGTTGGGCACGAAAACCGAGTGCTGGTTGGGAATCCACTCCTCCAGAATCCACGGAGTGAAGCTGATAGCGGTTGCAGGGTCGTTATTGTAGTAGGGGCCGAATTCCTCAGCCTGATGCTTTGCCAGAGGAGAACCGTACATCATGAATCCGGGGGTGTACGGCGCTGGGGCGTCAAGTTCGAACACCAAGGTCTTGGAATCGATCGCCTCGACGCCTAGCGCGGTGAGAGGCTTGTCGCCCGAGTTCACATCGCCCCAGTTGACGACGTCCAGACTGCCAAAGTACCAAGCGAAGTCATACGCGTGCTCCGGGTCAGCATAATACTGCCAGGTGTAAACGTAGTCGTCTGCGGTGACAGGCGTTCCGTCGCTCCAGGCGAGGTCCTGATTGATATTGAAAGTCCAGGTCTTAAGGTCGCTCGAGGACTCCCAACTATCAGCGGCGCCGGGCGCCGTCTTGAGGTCGGTGTCTAGCATTGCCAGGCTCATGCCTGACTGATAGCTGCCGCCGGCTGAATTGTACACGCTGACGGCGAACTCAATGGCCTCGCCCTCGGCCCTGTAGTTCCTGCGAAGGTACTGCTGGTCGAGAGATGCCGCGTCTCCAGGCAATTCCACTCCGAAGACATTGGTTACGGCGCTAGGAGCGGCAGGCGCAGGAGCGGCGGGCACGGACGTCGCGACCGCTGCTGCTGGGGCCGGAGCAGGAGCAGGCGCTGGCGCTGGCGCTGGCGCTGGCGCTGGCGCTGGCGCGGGGGCTGGCGCGGGGGCTGGCGCGGGGGCTGGCGCAGGAGCTGGCGCAGGAGCTGGCGCGGCGGCTGGCGCGGCGGCTGGCGCGGCGGCTGGCGGTCTGCCAGCGTCATCGGCGCTCGAACACGCCATCAATGTGATCATTGCCACGAGCGCAAACCCTAATGCGAGCGCCTTGACACGTTTCATGGACATCAGTTTCGACATGGTTTCCTCCGAGACGATTTAATTCCCGTCTAGTTTGACCAATTACCCGTATAGCTGGCGATTTATAACAGGTTTCTTTCGCGCCTGTCAATACTTCGGAAAACCTAGCCAACCTAATTAAGCATCCAACAAGCAGCGAGATTAATGACTCCTTTTCCCGAGATATGATCGAAAGGTGTGTACGGGGAGAATGAGTGAGGCGGCGTATCGTGGTGGTTGGATGAGCAAACAAACACAATCCAGCAGGGAGGATACGCCATGAGCGTTGATGACGTCGAAGAGAGCATAAAACTGTTTCCTCGATCGACTTGGTGTTTTCGAGCTGGCATACGATCCGTTCTTGCGACCCCAATGATCGCCGATGGTCGAGCCATCGGCATCATCCGCTGGCAAAATTTCGATGGAGACGCTTATGAAGAGATTGGCCTGGAACTGGCTGAGCGAGTCGCAAATCAGATGGCAGGCGCAATGGCCAACACACAGATATTCGCCGAAAATCAGCGAAATCAATTGGGGCTGCGAGAAAACGAAACACAATACAGAGAGCTATATCACGACGCACCAATCGCCTATATCTCGACCGACGCCGCCGGCATCATCGCGCAGGCTAACGATCGAGCTTCAGACCTGTTCGGCTACGCGCTGGAAGAACTGGTCGGCGGATCCGTGATGGCTCTATACGCCGACACTCCAGACGGCATAGAAAAAGCTTGGGACGTCCTTGGCGAAGCGAGCGGACGCTCCTCTGCTGAACTTGAGTATCTATGCGCCGACGGCAAGCAGTTTTGGGCAGTCTTTCCGTTCAACAAATTCCAGATAATAATGGGGAAGCGGTGGCGCATCAAGCCACAATTGTGGACATCAAAGAGCGCAAGCTTGTGGAACTGCAGTTGGCGCAATCCCAGAAAATGGAGGCCATCAGGCAATTGGCAGGCGGTGTCGCCCACGATTTCAACAATCTCCTGACCGCCATTGCCGGATATGCTCAAATGGCTTCTATGGATCAATCGCAGCCCGATTAAACACGAAAGTACATCAAGGAAGTCAGGAATACGGCTGACCGCGCCGAAGTTCTGACAAAACAGCTTTTGGCCTTCTCCAGGCGTCAGGTGGTAGTGCCTGTGGCGCTGAATCTCAACGATCTGGTAATCGAACTCGATAGCATGCTACGCAGACTGAAGGGCGAAGATGTTGAACTGGTGACAGTGACTCCGCCCGACCTTGGCACAGTCAAGGCCGACGCAGGCCAAATCGAACAGGTTCTCATGAACCTGGTCGTCAACGCGCGCGATGCCATGTCGAACGGTGGCCGGCTGACCATAGAGACTTTCAATACTACGGTTGAGGGAGGATTCATCCGACTATACTCAGGTTTGCGCCCCGGAGATTACGTAGTCCCGGCCGTCAGCGACACCGGGATCGGCATGACTCAGGACGTCCAGGAGCATATGTTCGAGCCGTCCTGTATCACCAAAAACGTGGGAGAAGGTACCGGGTTGGGGCTGTCCACCTGCTACGGAATCGTGACGCAAAGCGGAGGGCACATCGCCGTTGATAGAAGCTTGAGTGCGGGAACTTCCTTCAGAATTTTCCTCCCCAGAGTCGATGAAGAACCGTCGTCTGCGCCACGACGAGACGAAGAGGGGTCCTGGCCCAGAGGGGACGAGACCATCTTGCTTGTGGAAGACGAACCGCTGGTCAGGTCGCTGTCCGTCGAAGTGTTTGGGGGCAGGGGTACGCAGTTTTACAAGCCATCGTGCGCCGAGGCCATGCGAATCGCTCAGAGCAGGGCGAACGAATCGATTGACCTGCTTCTCACGGACATCGTTATGCCATTGATGGGCGGCAGGGAGTTGGCTGACAAGTTCAGGCCGGTACACACTGAAGCCAAAGTTATCTATATGTCAGGGTCCCCCAGGGATCCGCCAGAACCGGCGCCGAATTTATTGTAAAGCCCACGACGCCCAATATCCTCGTCCGACCGGTGAGATGGACCTTGGACGCCCCGAACGGGCCGTCTATTTCATCCTGACCTTTGGCCGATTGACGCATCCCTGGCAATTATCGTTCTCGGGCGTGAATATTCTTTGCAGTCGCATCGACAATCGACATGCCACCGTCAACGACCAGCGTGGTGCCGGTAATAAATGATGCATGGTGAGACGCGAAAAAAAGCGCTGGCATCGCGATTTCATCCACGCTTCCCATTCGGCCCAACAGTGAAGCGGTAGTCTCCCACGTGATTTGGGCCGGGTCGTCGGAGTTTGCCGCCGTAAAAGCCGTTTTTACCCACCCGGGGCTGACTGCGTTGACGCGAATGCCCAGAGGGGCACACTCCATTGCCATGCTCCGGGTCAGCCCTTCGAGCCCGGACTTCATCGCGCCGTAAAGTCCGTAGTTACCATGCAGTGTGGCCGTCGATGAAACGTTCACTACGGCCCCGCCTGTCCGGCGCATGATCGGCAAGGCGTAGGTCGTCACCAGATAGGCGCTCAGGAAGTTGCCTCCAGACATCTGGGTCCAGCGCTGCATCACAGAACTGACCTCGTTGATACCCTGATTGCGTTCGCTGCCTCCGGCGCAGTTGACCAGAACGTTAAGCGCTCCGTATTTTCCGTCAACGTCTTCCATCAGGGCTTTTACGGCATCGTGGTCACCCAGATCAATCGAGAAAAACTCGGACTGCCTTCCGAGTCCTGCAATCTCCTGGACCACCGCCTCCCCCTTTACCGGGTCTCGCGCAACTAATAGGACCACAGCTCCAGCTTCGGCCAGGTGGACCGCAATGCTTCGTCCGATACCAGAGTTGCCGCCAGTCACCAGCGCAACCGAATCTTTGAATCCCCAGTCCATGTCATCTCCGATACTTTATGCAATAAATGGGGCGACCAAAACGGATTACAACCCGCACTGGTTACGTCAGATGCTTGATGTAAATAATACTCTCGTGACCGATGGGATACTCGGGTATCGGAGCCACCCTCTGAAATCCCAGTTTTTCGTAGAACTTTGGAGCCTGAATACTATGCGTCCACAGGACAATCTGGTCACAGCCTCTACCAACCGCCTCTTGTTCTGCAGCCTGCATCAATGCGGAACCAATACCGGCGCCTCTCAAGTCCTCGTGCACCCAGAGGTTAAGAACTTCACAACAGCCGCCCCAGGTATGGCCATTTAACGCCGCGGCAACAGCACCGGCCTCATTTTCTATTGACGCGTTGAGGAGTTCGCCGTCATAGATTACCGCCGTTTCGGAGTTGAACTCATATAGTCACTCTTCAAGAAACGCCTCTTACTCGGGTCGATCGTCGTTAAGAATTTTCATCTTGGCGCTCGGCACATCCCGACTCCTCACTGAAGTTAATCCCTACTGGAACTCTGGAATCACGTACTTGCCGAACAACTCTATCGACTCCATGACCTTCTCATGGGGGATCGTCTCGGTTTGCATCATTATCATCATCTGGTCGATCCCGGTTGCTTCGTGTTTTTTAAGAGCCGCAATGCAGCTGTCCGGATCGCCGGCGATGACGACGGCCCGGTCGCTCAGGGTGTCGGCATCCAGGTCTGACCATGCCTTGTGCGCGATGGCCTCGCCGCCAGAGAAATCAAGCGAGTCTTCGACTTCCTCCTCCTGCCCTTCCGTCTGCGTGTAACGAGAGAAATTCTGAGCCAAATGATCCGGCACTCCGCCCCACTGCTCCAGCAGTCGAGTGTAAACGTCCTTCTGGCCCTGGATGTACGGCCTATCGGGGCCGAAGAAGTTTTTGAGCGATGCGGCGCCCAATTCTCTGGCTTCGTTGTTATCCTCCAGGCATATGCCTAGCGTGGAGTTGGCCCACTGGTCGTTGACGAATGCGCCCACCGGGTTGGCCTTTTTCACGTTCTCCTTGTAAGCCTTGATATACGGTTCTAGCGCGGAGGGCGCGCTGGAGCCAAATGCCAGAACACCGATTCCCTTGGAGGCGGCTATCTCGTAGGTGGCGGGCTGAAGCGCAGCTACCCAGATCGGCGGGTGCGGGTCCTGATACGGCTTTGGAAGAACCTGCCTTTCCGGGACGTTCCAGAATTTACCTTCCCAAGAGAACCAGTCCGACTCCCATATCTTGGGGACCATGCTAAGAGACTCTTCCCACATATCCCGACTGTCACGAGGGTCAATTCCCATGCCGGTAAGCTCATAAGGGGCCGACCGCCCTGTGCCGAAATCGACACGGCCCTCTGAGAGATGATCCAGCATCGCGACTCGCTCAGCCACCCGATTGGGGTGATGGTATGGCAGGATCACGACACCCAGCCCCAACCGTATCCGTTTGGTGCGTTGGCTCAGCGCCGCAAACACTAGGTCTGGCGCCGGCGACGCTGAGAATCCTGTTAGAAAATGATGCTCGACGAACCACAGGTAATCGAACCCCACCTCATCGGCAAGAATGCACTGCTCCATCGTTTCGGTCAGCACTTTGTGGTCGTCCAGGCTGGGCCTCTGCATCTCGTATTGCAATGCGAGTTTCATATTCCATCCTCTTTTCGAGTTGCGCTATTATCTGGGATTTTGACTATTGCGAGCATCGTATCATCGAGCATACAGAATTTCACTCTGTCGATTCCCTTTGGACAAACAGGCCGTCTGTCTGCTGGCCGACAGTTGCTGCGCTAAATTGTGGTTAAAATGAATCTCTGGGCCGACAGGCGGTTCGTTATCACAATTTAACCTAAGCCCAGCCGCGACACGAAATCCATGTGCAAAGCGATCACCCGTTTCACTGTCTGCGTAGTCGGTAGAAGTCAGTTACCTGCGTCGATTACTATAGACGCGCTTTGCCAAATGATAGCCTCAGCTTAACAATAGCATCACCTGAAGTTAAATATGGTGGAGTCGAATGACATCAGAACGCCAGTCCCCTTCCGGAGGGCAAAAACTGTCGATAGAGCGGATAGATCACATCGCTCTGGTCGCCACAAACGTCGAAACTTCCGTGGCCTGGCACGTCGATATGCTCGGATTCGAGAACTTCGGAACCGCCGCTGGGTCCATCAGAGCCGTCTGGCTCCCGGCGAATCGGCGTTGGCCCGAAGGTTCGCCGATGTCCATAAGTTTCTCGATGAGGTTGTTCTGCATGTTTATAACCTTCGTTTCAAAGTTGGGGTTCGACAGCGTGAGAGCCGTCTGCGGCCGGGGTCATTTCAATCTGTTCTGGCCCAATGACCGCGGGGAGATCGTCGAAGCGACAACACAACAAACTGGCTGGAGTGGCAGGTCGAGTCGCGAACGATAGCCCCACTGGCTCCATCCAGAATGTTCCTGGCAAATTGGTTGTGATTCAGGCGATTAAACATCGGTTCCCCTCCTCGTGTCTGTGCCTGGGTTCGACAGATTTGATTCCTGTCATGATCGGCTCCCTCCAGGGCTTGGATTCAGCTTACATGCCACACCGCTTGGAGACATTCGAGTTTGCACCTACTCTGGCCGGATGCCAGTACTCAAACTAGGAAGGAGACATCTAGGTGCATAGGTGTGCTTACCTAATGATTCGCACGAGTGTTCGTAGTTTTGCCGCCTGGAGGCCAGTAGTTTCCAGAAAATAAAAAAGAGGGCATTGTGCCCTCCTCGAGTCCGTTGGTTAAAATCAATGGGTTTGGCAGTCAACAAGCCGCCTCGTGAACCGTATTGACGGTGTCAGACCATTCGCCGGGTGAAATCTTAGTTATTGGGCTGACAATATCCCTTCCTACTGAGCCAGCCCACAGCGGTGTTCCAAAAAATACCTGGCCATGGAATTCAAAACATCCATGCGTGTTGCCTGCGTCGCCATGATCAGCATACGCATTGCTGCTGTCGCGAATCATAACGCCGACCGATATTACGAAAGCCGCAATAATCCCCAGGACCATCGTTTTCGCACTCGTCCTGTATGCCCCTGTTTGGTTCTGAATAAACCTCGCATTGCGCTCATATTTTCCCTGCTTGTGATGATTTGCAATAAGCCTTGTAACGACCAGTGCCAGTTTCAGTCAGGTTCGAGGATAGAACGGTATAAAATCGGAATCGAAACCTCATTTACCCCGCTCTTGACTCTAACGATTGGCGAGGAAATGAACGCCGATATATACTGGATTACGACTAATCATCTTTTCAAATGATATCCATTCACCGAAATTATTCGTTGGTGCGTTTCCCCACATTATCCCAAGTGTTCAACGTATATCGGCGAGTGTTTGAGCGCGCCAGCACGTTATCATGAGGCCAATATGAACCCAAAACTATCCGATCAGCAGTCAAATATCATCGAAAAAGCTATCCTCGCGGAGGGAATTCCGGGGGTTGCGGTGGCAATCGTCAGTGGCGGCGAGACCATCAGCGCCCAAGGTTACGGTTATCGGAACCTTAACGAACATCTGCCAATGACCCCCGAAACGGTGACGCCAATCTGCTCGCTCACCAAGTCGATGACCGGAACTGCCATCATGCAGCTCGTGGAACAGGGCAAGATTTCGCTTGATGAACCGGTCCAGACCTATCTGCCAAAACTCATGATTTCCGACCCGACAACAACTCGAAAAATCACGCCCCGGGTCCTGTTGAGCCACAAGAGCGGGATGGGTCGGACGGGGCATCAGACGGCGATGTGGACTGAGAAGGTCTCGCCTTATAAAGACCGCGCCGATCTGGTCTCACGATTGGCGGACATCCGCATGCAGACCCCGCCAAATACAGCGTGGTCGTACTGCAACGAAGGATTCGTGACCCTGGGACATCTGGTGGAAACTGTCAGCGGAGTGCCTCTGGAAGAGTATTTCGAGACCCGAATCTTCAAGCCAGTGAACATGAATGACACTTACACGACCTTCGACGGATGGCGCGGCGCGACTGACCGAGATTGGCTCTATGAGAGGGGAGACGCCGGCCCGTCCGAAGTATTCCTGGCGGCAAATTACTCCATCTACCTTTCCACAGGCGGAATCTCCAGCTCTGTTATCGACCTTGCCCGTTACCAGATTGCTTCAATGGACTACGTCAACAGCCCTTTGCTAAGAGCGGGCTCTTTAGAACAGATGCAGAGCATATCCATGCCCTTCGGCGACACCGGAACGGGATACGGAATGGGATGGCAGGTCAGGTGGGCAGGCAATCTGAAGGTCGTGTCTCACGGCGGCGCGTTGTCGGGCGTGGCGACCCACTCTCTAATGGTCCCGTCAGAGGGCATCGGCGTTGTGGCGCTGGCAAACTTGGGAGGGGCGAACGTGTCATTGCTGGTCCAACAGTTGGCCTCGACCCTTATGGACGAACCAATTTTCTACTCCGACCCCCAGAACTATCCGCCTATCGACACTCGTTATGTCGTGCCTGATGGTTCAATGTCCGAATATCCCGGCGTTTACAGATCCGACGAAGCGACAATCGAAATCAAAGGCCGCAACAGCAGCATCTCTTTCGTCCATAGCGTCCCAGAAGGCGGCACGGAGGAGGCGAATCTGGTCGGCATCGGCGAGGACCTGTTCATGGCAGAGGACGGAGTTCGCAGTCAGGGAACGCTGGCATTCTTCGTCAGAAATAATGGGGGCGAGGTGAACAGCGTCCTGGTGGGCGGTCAAAAGCACTGGCTTCAATAGAATTGTCGGACAGTGGGGGCTGATTAGGGTACACTCTGGGCTACGCGCAACAGCAGGCTTGACACAAAACATCTTCTGATCTGGAACTACACATGACCACAAGAAACCTGGCGCTCAAAAACAGCTACCGAGACTCAGTAGAGTTGATGCGCCTCAGCCAAGAGTTGGAGCAGATGAGCGGCGTTCAAGGGGCGACGATCATCATGGGGACCGACAACAACAAAGCCATGCTGGAAACCGCCGGCCTCCTGACCGAAGACGGCAAGGCAGCGGAAGCCAACGACCTCATAATCGCAGTGCGGCTCTCGCCAGCCGACGACGAAGCCGCGATCATGAATCGAGTTCAAGAGTTGCTAGATTCATCTGGTCGAGAGTCCGAGGCGAACGCGTCCTCCAACCAACCTCGCACGATAGACGGCGCGTTGGCGGCATTGCCCGACTCAAACCTGGCTCTGATTTCGGTTCCCGGCCAGTATGCCGCCTACGAAGCCACGAAGGCACTGGATCGTGGACTCCACGTTCTGGTGTTCAGTGACAACGTCTCCATTGAGGACGAGGTTGAACTCAAGAATCACGCCTTGAACCAGGGCCTGTTCATGCTGGGACCGGACTGCGGCACGGCGATCATCAATGGAGTGCCGCTTGGATTCGCCAACGCGGTGCCTCGTGGACGTGTCGGGATTGTCGCTGCTTCAGGCACCGGACTTCAGCAGGTCTCGTGTCTCCTGGCGGCCCAGGGTCACGGAATCTCGCAGGCGCTCGGCGTCGGGAGCCGCGATCTCAGCGATCAGGTGGGTGGAGCCATGATGCTGGAGGGCATCCGAGTGCTGAACGACGACCCGAACACCGACGTGGTCGTTCTCATCTCCAAACCGCCAGGCCCGATGGCCCAACAGCAAATCGCATTCGCCCTGCGTGTCGTGTCCAAGCCTAGTGTTGTGTGCTTCCTGGGCATGGACGCCCAAGCGCCCAATATCCCGAACGTATATTTTGAAATGACCCTGCACGAGGCAGCCAATCGTGTGGCGGGTTTATTGGGAGACCCGACGCACGATACCTCGCCCGTCCTGCCTTCACCCGAAATGACGCTCTTGCAGGAGATCAGTGAAGGTCTTGGGCGCGACCAGCGATATATTCGTGGCCTGTACTCCGGCGGGACCCTGGCGTACGAGTCGATGCTCTTTCTACGGGACCTGAATTTCGACATATCATCGAATCTAGACTTCCCGTTAGTGAACTCCATCGACGATGACGCCGAGCGGACCCACAAGCTCATCGACATGGGAGACGACCGCTTCACCCAGGGCGTCCCGCACCCGATGATCGACTACCGCCAACGTCGCGAACGCATATTAAAGGAGGCAACGAACCCGGAGGTCGGCATCATTCTGCTGGACGTGATGCTGGGCTACGGTTCCCATGCCGACCCGGCATCAGAATTGGTTCCGGCCATCAACGAGGCTCGACTTCTGGCATCAGGCGCAGGACGTCAGCTAGCGTTCATCGTTGTCATGTGTGGAACATCTGACGATCCCCAGAACATCCAGAAACAGGACGCCGAACTCACCGCCGCCGGCGCGGTGGTGGTTCCCAGCAACCTCCAGGGAGTCAGCATCGCCGCGGCTCTGAGCGTCGGCGATCTGGAGATGATACGGGGGTGGAGCCAGTGATGAGACAGAACAAACCGCTGCTGGGAGAAGACCTCAAGGTCGTCAACGTGGGCCTCTCGCTATTCGCCGACACACTGCGAAGCTCAGGAACCCCCGTCACCGATGTCGACTGGCGGCCGCCCGCAGAGAGCGACCAGCGTCTCACAGAAACTCTCCGGAGCATACAGAAAAGGAATGCCTCCGGACGCCTGAACATCATCGACGAGGCCAACCGCACGGCCCATCAACGGATGTTGGACGCTCGACCGGCCCTGGTGGACGTCGCGCCGGCGGGCGAGGCCATCGCCGGCCTCGAGGATAGGACGCTCCTGCACGCAGGCCCTCCCATTGAGTGGCCGGATATGTGCGGCCCGATGCAGGCGGCAATTTTGGGAGCGATTCGATACGAGGGTTGGACTCACACGGACACCGGCGCGGTCACCGCCCTTGAAAACGGCGAGATCACCCTCCAGCCGAACCACAACTTCGGGGCCGTGGGGCCGATGACCGGCATCACCAGCCCATCTATGCCCGTCTTTGTGGTGGAGAATCGGGCCTTCGGAAACCGCGCCTACTGCACGATCAACGAAGGCATCGGCAAGGTGATGAGGTTCGGGGCCAACGACGACACTGTAATCCAGCGGCTTGAATGGCTCCAGAATGGCCTGGCCCCTGTGCTTCGAGAGGCTGTGCAGTCTGCGGGCGGTGTCGAGCTTCGACCCATCGTAGCCCGCGCCCTGACAATGGGCGACGAGATGCACCAGCGCAACGTCGCGGCCACATCGTTGCTTCTGAGAACCCTCGCCCCTCATATTGCAAACGCCAGCTCAATCGGCAACAACGTCAGTGACATCCTCAAATTCCTGGCCGACAACGACCAGTTTTTCCTGAACCTGGCTATGGCAATTGGCAAGGCGACGATGGACCCCACGAGGGATATTCCAAATTCCACAGTGGTCACGGCGATGAGCCGCAACGGAACCGAGTTCGGCATTCGAGTGAGCGCCACCGGCGACCGTTGGTTCACCGCTCCGTCACTCATGCCACAAGGTCTGTATTTCCCAGGTTTCACAGCGGACGACGCCAATCCAGACATGGGCGACAGCACCATCATCGAGACGATGGGCCTGGGAGGGTTTGCGATGGGCGCGGCCCCTGCAGTTGTTGGTTTCGTGGGCGCTGGAACATTCCAGGACGCCCTAGCCTACACGCGGGAGATGGGCGAAATCACGGTGGGGCGGAACCCGAATCTCGCATTGCCAACGCTCGACTTCCAGGGAGCGCCGTGCGGAATCGACGTTCGCAAGGTTGTTGAGTCCAGCATAACTCCGGTAATCAACACTGGGATAGCCCATCGAGAGCCGGGCGTCGGTCAGGTGGGCGCAGGCATCGTTAGGGCGCCAATGGCCTGTTTCACACAGGCGTTGGAAGCCATCGACCAACTGCTGTCCGACACGGCGAACGCCTAAGTTTCCTGGACGCGACCCGTGGTCAAGCACAAGTCGTTATGCTGAACGCATTGAGGCATCTGGTGGCAGATGGCCATTGCCCCTCTGCCACCAGATTCTTCGCCGCGACTCAGAATGGACATTCCTTAAATCGGAGAAACCATGACTATCTCTGGCATCGATAACCTCGAACACGCCCTGTTCACCCGCGCCGAGGTGGAGCGCAGATGGAACGCGACCAGAGATATGATGTCCGAGGAGGGCATCGACGCCTTAATGGTCACTGGCGAGGAGAATTTTCAGTATTTCGCAGGAGCGTCAGCGAGTCTGGCGTTGCACCACTCGTTGACTCGTCCATCGGTGTTCATTCTTCCGTTACAGCGCGACCCGATCATCGTGTCTCAGGGCGTGGATAACCTGAAACTCGGATGCTACGTCACCGACGTCAGGCCGTACACCGAACTTCTGACATTCCCGTATCACATCGTGCTGGAAGCTCTCAGAGACGCAGGCGCCGACGCCCAAAACATCGGCGTTGAGCTTGGGCAGGAGCAACGCATGGGGATGCCTGTGGGAGCCTACCTTGATCTCGTAGACGCCATGCCCGGAGTTAGCTTCGTCGATGCTGCTCAGATCATCATCGCCATGAGAATCATCAAATCACCGGAGGAGTTGGCTTACGTCCGACAGGCTGCTGACGTTACTGGCAGAGCGCGTCAGCGCCTATTCAGCACGGTTGAGTCAGACATGACCGAGCGTGACATCGTCCGCCTGATGCGCCAGCTAATTCAGGAAGAAGGCGGCGATAGAACCTCCTTCGTCATACTCCAGCAGGACTACACCGGCGCCAAGAACCAACTGCCCTACGATCGCCCGCTTGTGAAAGGCGACATCCTGGCTGTGGACGCAGGAGCTTACGTCCGCCAATACACTGTTGACTACGCTCGGATGGCCTCTCTGGGACCGACCACCGATGACCAGAAACGGGTCCACGCTGGAGTCCTGGAAGTCAACTCCCGGATGAAGGCCGCCCTCGGCCCAGGCGTCAAATGCTCCGAGATGCACACGGTTGCAATGCAGGCCATCTCCGACGTTGGGCTGGAAGTGGACTCGCCGGGCCGAGGGCGAGTCGGTCGAATGGGCCATGGTCAGGGAATGTTGATAACCGAACCTCCCAGCATCGCGCCCGCCGACGACACAATTCTGGCGGAGGGCATGGTAATTAGCACCGAGCCGGGCGTTCGCTCAGGCGACGTCCAGTTCCTGTGGGAGGATGTCCACGTCATCACATCGAACGGCCACGAACAACTAACCCTCGAATCATCGGAGCTACACGAGATCGCGTTTTGACGGATTGGGAGTCCCATCGTCTTGGAAGGAGCCAGACGCCAGAACGCCGTCTATTCCCTGCCAGTGAGCTTCCGCCCCTGATCGAGCGCCGCATAGGAACGTCCAGAGCCCGGCATCAGGAAGCGATAGCCCTCTTCAACGAGTCTAGCCGTGTTCTGAGTGTCTGGGTGGGGGTGGCCGCACGGAACGTTGTTTTCCTTGCAGATGGCCAGGATCGAGTTTATCGCGTCGGCGACCACAGGATGGTCGTACTGTCGGGGGTATCCAAGTTCTTGGCTCAGGTCGCCCTCTCCGATCAGCACTACGCCGATGCCCGGAACCTCTTTCAAGATGGATGGCAGATTCTCGATAGCCTGAACATCTTCGCACTGGATGACGACGAGGATTTCGCCTTCAGGAGCCAGCGGCCAAACGTCGGCCTTGGCGTAGTATTCTTGCTGGCTCAAGCCCCAGTACCGCGCCGCGCGAACGGGAGCGTCTCCCCGAATCCCTGGAGGATCGTAATCTTCCTTCTCAGGCATGCGAGGATATCGGCAGGCTCGAACGGCGTTCCATGCCTCCTCCACGGTGCTAATGTGGGGAAAGATGATGCCATAGACGCCTATGTCCAGCACTTGCTTCGCGATCCATTGGTTCATCTCGCCGCCGTTGGGAGGGATACGCACCATCGGAGTGACCGCCGGAGCAAGCGTACCGCCGTTCAGAATCTGGCCCCTGCTCAACAGGTATTGGAGAGCGTCTCTGAGGGCCACAGTGTTGAAGGGGCCATGCTCCATCTCGAACACGACGCCGTCGTAGTTCGTGCCACTCAACGCGGACGCAGACTCCGGGTCGGCCGGGCTGAAAGTCGTGAAGGCAGTTGTGCCTTCCTCAAGAGCCCTGATTACGCCGTTAAGACGGGTAGAATTTGCCATGACCGCTCCTTCGATAAGAGGATTTTCGCAACTCGGAACGCTGGCGATTCTAACAGGCAAAGCGCAGGACGGACAACACATCACGCCTCTGATATACTGCGCCCACGAAATCTGATTGCCTGAAACCTGACCGCCTCGTTTTGACGGCTGATAGCTGATTGCTGACGGCTCCCGCAGGGGAACACATGATTATCGACGCCCACGCCCACTACACCAGCGCGCCGCCCCAGTTGCAGGCGTATCGTGGCAGGCAGATTTCGACCTACGCCCGGCCCGCCAGGGCGCGGCTTCAGATAAGCGACGACGAGTTGACCCACTCCCTTCAAGGCCAGTTCAAACGGATGGACGATTGGGGCATCGACGGGCTAATTTTCTCTCCCCAGGCTTCGGCAATGGGCCGTCAGTCCGGTTCGGACCTGCACGGCCGTTACTGGACCGAGGCGTGCAATGACCTGATATCGCGAGCGGCCAAACCCTGGCCCGACAGAATCAGTCCCGTTTGCCAGCTTCCCCAGTCCCCGGGCGTCAACTCCGAATATTGGCTGGACGAGTTGGAGCGGTGCGTTGAGATGGGATTCGTGTCCTGCAACATCAAACCGGACATATCTGGAGGCGTCAATCCCTTCACGCCCTCAATGAAAGAAGATTGGTGGTATCCACTATGGGATTAAGATGATCGAGTTCGACATGCCAGGCACTATCCACGCCAGTTCTACGTTCAACCCGGCCCATCATGTAACCGCATCCCACTACATCGCCCAGCATCACTCCGCCGGAGTTGAGATTCTAGGCTCACGTGTGTTCCAGGATTTCCCCAACCTCAAGATAATCATCTCTCACGGCGGCGGGGCCATCCCCTATCAGTGGTCGAGGCACAGGGGCAGTCATGTGATGCTGGGACTGGAACTTTTCGAGGATGCCGCCCGCCGTGTGTATCGGGACATGGCGATTTACGACCAGGAGTCGATGGAGATGCTCATCAAGCGGGTGAGCGTCGATAACGTGCTGTTCGCCACCGAGATGTTCGGCGCGGTCAACGCCATCGACCCTCAAACCGGACGGTCCTTCGAGGATGTCCGTTCCCTGTTCGACGCCATCGACTGGCTGAGTGACGAGGATCGCCAGAAGATTTACGAGGGCAACGCTCGAAAGGTCTATGGCGGCCGTCTCCCATCGGCTTCCTAAATTCTGATCTCCTGAGGAACCAATGCCAGAATTGATGTTACAAACCGCCTTTGGCAGCTACGGCCACACCAACGCTCTGAAGGACGGCAGTCTAAGTTCAAAATATTTCGAGTTCGACCATGTTGAGATTAATCCCGTCACAGCAATTTTCCGACGCATGGTGCGCGGACTGGAGTTCGACGTTTCCGAGATGGCGTTCTCGACGTATCTCTGCTCCAGGGTGTACCGTCAGGCATTTACGGCTATTCCGATATTTCTGACGCGCGGATTTCATCAAGATGCAATCTCATACAACACCAACTCTGGAATCCAGTCGCCCACTGATCTGGAAGGCCGAAGAGTCGGAGTCCGAGGCTACACCGTGACCACAGGAGTCTGGGTTCGCGGAATCCTGAATTCAGTCTATGGCGTGGATCTGGATCAGGTGACTTGGGTGTTGTCGGGCGATGAGCATGTGGCCGAGTACGTCGCGCCCCCCAATGTCGAAACTGCGGATAGCGGTGATCTTCGCGCTATGCTCGCATCTGGGGAAATCGACGCGGCGATCGGCGCTCCCGCCTCTGACTCTCCGGACATTCAACCCCTGATTCCCGACGCCCGTGCCGCCGGAGCCGAGTATTTTAGGAACACCGGAATCTATCCGATCAATCATTCAATCGTCGTCAGGAACGACGTCCTCGAAGCAAACCCGTGGCTTGCGAAGGAATTATTCACAATGTTCACAGCCGCCAAGCGAACATACCTCGAAAGTGTCCGCTCGAATAGAGATGACATGAACTCGGCAGACAAGGCCCTCATGGATGTTACAGAAATCGTCGGCGACGATCCCCTGCCTTACGGTCTAGTATCAAGCATGCCCGCGTTGGAAGCGCTCATTCAATTCTGTGTTGATCAGCAGGTGATTCCTGAGAAAGTCGAACCAGAGCAGGTGTTCGCCCCCTGCACATTGACACTGTGAAACTCAAAAGACACGAGGTCCCGGCTATTTGAACACGATCACGCTTGGCAATCGACATCCGGTGATAATGGGCGTCCGATACTTCTTGGCCCATGCGCCAGGTCTGGTGAGAAACGGTCACAAGCCGTCTGTGGACATTTCGAGAACTCCAAGCGTGACGGAGGACATCGCCTCTCACCTGCGTACGTTTGAGAATGCGGTGGGCTACCCTCCGAATCGAGCTTACCTGGGAGATATTTTCCCAGACCAACTCCGCGACATTGACCGCCCCTGGTTCCAACACAACGGGACATCAGAGCGTCGCCAACGACACGGCGATATCATGCCGGAAGAGGAATTACTCGGGATGCTAAAAATCTCCGACGCTTTCGACTCGGTGTGGCTTGAAGAAAGTTTTGTCCGAGAATCGAAAACCGCGCTCGAATCGCATCCTCTCATTCAACCAACCGACATGGAAAAGCTGAGCGAGGGCCATTCATACTCGATTATCGAAGAGCAGTCCGCCAATGAAAGCGCAATGCCTCTGTTTCTCAGAGATGGTCGTCTTGTCGGGTGCGTCAACGGCGCCGAAGAAGACGAAGCGCTGTCCGCCCACGTTCTGCTCGAAAACCTTGCGTGCAAAGCGACGGCAACAATGGCCCTACGCACTCTCCTGAGCGATGGCGGTTTCGACCCCGCCGGAGTCCAGTACATTTTGAACACCGGCGAGGAAGCTGTCGGAGACTCGTTCCAACGGGGCGGCGGGAACATGGCAAAAGCCGTCGGCGAGATGTGTGGACTCGAAAATTCCACAGGCTCGGATGTCAAAGCCTTCTGCTGCGCTCCGGTCCACGCTCTGGTTTTGGCAAGCACAATGGTCAGCGCCGGATTGTACGACCAGGTGGCGGTGGTCGGCGGATGCTCGTTGGCAAAACTGGGCATGAACTACCAGGGTCACCTGAACGCCGACCAGCCCATAATCGAAGATGTTTTGGCGTCGTTCGCCGTCATCATCGGAGCCGACGATGGCGAGAGTCCCGTCATTCGGTTGGACTCCATTGGCGGTCACAACATAGGCGCAGGCTCATCTTTGAGGGCGATCACTCGCACTCTGATTACCGTTCCGTTGGACAGGGTGGGCCTGAAGTTCGGAGACATCGACAAGTACGCCATCGAGCTACAGAATCCCGAAATCACCGAACCGTCGGGAGCGGGCGACGTGACCGAGCGCAACTATCGTTTGATCGCGGGATTGGCGGTGCAGGCCAACGAAATTAAGAGAGACGAATTGCAAAATTTTTCTCAGAAACACGGCATGCCGGGGTTCTCATCCACTCAGGGGCACATCGCCTCGGCCATCCCATTCTTGGGACATGCCACAGATGGACTGATCAACGGAGACATGCAAAGGGTCATGTTCATCGCCAAAGGTAGCCTGTTCCTGGGCAAGATGACTCAGATGTCCGACGGGTTCTCCTTCATACTGGAACGCAACCCGTCCAGGTGACGATGCCAAATGTCATATAATAGTCGAACGATTCGACTTCAAGACGGCTACGGAGGCGGACCAGATGGATCTGAAGGGCAAGAAAGTTATCGCTCTGGGAGAGCGCGACGGAGTTCAGGGCAACTCCATCGTGGAGTGCGTCAAGAGCGCAGGGGCGGAAGTGGTGATCGAGTTCACGTCATGCTTCGTTTGAACGTCCGCAGGCGCGCTTGACCTGGAAGGTCAAGAACTGATCAAGCGGACAGCCCAGCGTGTCGGCACCGACAACCTGATCGTGGTCCTCGGCACTCCGACCCCCGACAGCAGCAAGCTGTTCGCCATGACCGTGACCGAAGGCGACCCCACCTGGGCCGGCCCGCTAGCTGGCGCTGGCCTCGGCGTTCCCGCTTACCACGTCATTGAGGAAACTATCAAATCTCAGATTGACGCCGATACTTACGAGGAAGAGGTCGGCCTGATGGAGATGACGCTGGAAGACCCTGAAGGAATACTCGAAGCAGTGGCAGGCGTCCGCGAGTCCAACGGCCTGAGCTAGCCGCTAGAATGTTCCGATTCTCGCCGAATCCCAACAAGGCCAATCTCGTCAACTGGCGTGAGTGGGGGCAGGAAGCGTTCGACGCAGCTCAACAGCAGGACAAACTCGTCATGCTGTACATCGGGGCTTTCTGGTGCGGCTTCTGCCAGGGCATGGACGAGACCACGCTGTCCAACAACGAGACCATCACCCTTCTGAACGCCTATTTCATCCCCATTAGAGTTGAGAACGCCCAGCGTCCCGACATCGACGCCCGCTACAACCAAGACGGCTGGCCCAGCATCGCATTCCTGACTCCGTGGGGCGACCATCTCGCCACTGTAAACTACATGCCGCCCGACGAATTTTGCAATGTGCTGGCGCATCTGCATCAGACATACCAAGATCAACAAGAGGAGTTTCGAGCGGCGACTTTAAACCAACCGGCACCCCAGTCAGCAACCGCGCAACCACCAACTCGTTTGCGTGCTTCCGCGGTGTCGGAGATCGTCAATACTCTGATGGATATTGCAGACCCGGTTAACGGAGGGTACGGCCCCGACCATAAGTTCCTGCATCCTGAGGCCCACGACTTACTACTCTACCGTCACGAGACGACATCAGAGTCTGAGTTCCTGGATCACGTCACCCTGACTTTGGACAAGATGAGGAACAGCGCTACCTATGACTCCGAGGTCGGAGGATACTTCCGATACTCTTCCAAAGCCGACTGGAGCGAACCTCACCGTGAAAAACTGCTGGCCGACCATGCCGGCATTCTCATGAATTTTCTGCGTTCGTTCATACTGACTGAGAACGACGATCACAGGCAGAGAGCCGAGGAGGTTGTCGATTTCCTCACCTCCACGATATCGGATTCGTCAGGTGCGCCATTCTTCGGATGCCAGGATTATCTCCGCGCCGCGCCGACGTTAGGCGTCGACTCTCAGGGCCGAACAACCCGAACGCCGGGCGGCATCATCTCGATAATCGACGACTGGATTTACACAGACGCCAACGCGCAGGTAGCATCTGCCTTTTTGGAGGCTTCATGGGTGTTTGGACGCCCAAAACTCAAACAGCGAGCGCTGGCCGTTCTGGAATTCCTGTGGACGAATTGTCGTACTGCCGATAACGGAATGTTCCACTATCACGACGGCGAACCCCAGATATCGGGCTTGCTGAACGATCAGACCTTGATGGGCTCCGCTCTGCTTGACGCATACCGATTCACAGGCAACCAACGCTACATGGATCAGGCTGAAAAACTCGGAAAACTGGTGTTGAGCAACAATTCCAACCCGGACGGCGGTTACTACGACATCAGCGAGCGAGGTCCGGGCCACCTAAGATTTCCGCTGACGCTTTTGGTGGACAACGGGCGGGCGGCGTCCTTCTTTCTTAGCCTTTGCGACGCTACCGGAAATCCCGAATATCGACGGGCCGCGCTCTGGGCACTGAGGGCGTTCACCGACGACTTCGCGCCATACGGAGTGTACGCTTCGGACTATGCGCTCGCGCTGGCACGGTATATGTCGTCTCCTCTAACAATTAAGCTTGAGGCGCGGCCTGGAGACTCCGATTCGCGCCGTCTAGTGCGGGCTGTCCGCATTCGGCTGGGGCAGTATCGGCTGACTCTATGCGTCAGGGATTCCGAGTCAAGTGCCGCTGTCTATCTAGGGGACGGCCCCGAACGCGTGGGGCCGATCTTCCACGCCGAAGAGATTATTTCCGAGTTGGCAGCATCGTTGCAAGACACGCCGGCCTGACAATTATCACATCAAACCGAAAGGCAATTATCAGATGCGCCTGCAACTGGCACGACACCCGATAACCGAACTGCGCTGGGGAGATTTCACCCGGCTCGATAACACAACCTTGGAGGTAGACCAAGATGAACTGCGCGGGATAATCCAGGGCGACCAGCGAATCGAGAGCGTTGACCTCCAACTTGTGCGACCCGGCGAAAACTGCCGGGCGGGGCCGGTACTGGACATCATCGAACCCAGAGCCAAAGAGCCTGACGCCAGCCCTGACTTTCCCGGCGTCCTGAGCAGTCCCGCCATCGCCGGACGCGGAACCTCACACGTCCTCGAAGGCGCGGCGGTCACAGTGTTGGACGGAACTCCGCCTAAAGGCCCAATACGAAGCGTTCTGGAGATGTCAGGGCCAGCCTCGGAGCATTCCCCCTACTCTTCACTCCAGCATGTAGTCATGACACCCCGCGCACAGCCAGATCTGGCAGGCCATGCCGCGCTCAACGCCACACAGACCGCTGGCCTGAAGGCGGCTGTGTATCTGGCCCAGGCAGGGTTCGGACAGACACCCGCAATGACTGAGACCTTCAGGCCAGTCGGTCCCAACGAGCCAGGTCACGAAGGCCTGCCTCGTGTCGCCTACGTCGGTCAGATATTCTCCAGACAGCAGACGGCGGAGGTGGGCGAGCAGGTCCTCTACGGGCTGAACACCAATGGAATGCTGCCAGTCCTGATGCACCCCAACGAATGGCTGGACGGCGCGCTGGTAGCCTCGTACCGAACGTCTGTCGGTGGCGCGGAGACGTATTTCTATCAGAACCATCCGATCATCACGGAGCTTTATCGCCGCCACGACGCCGGGGAGTTGAACTTCGTCGGCACTGTGGCAACTATATCCGGCCTGGACAATGAGGACAGAGACCGAGGAACCCAGATAGCCGCCCACCTGACAAAGTGGAGCCTGAACGCCGACGCCGCCGTGCTGACCAAGTACGGAGGCGGAGTCCCACACGCCGATATGGCCGAGACCGCCCGCCTGCTTGAAAACACGGGTGTTCGCACGTCGGTCATGGTCTCGGATATGTCCAGAGATCGCCGAGTGGAGTCTGCCCTGCTGTTCAACTTCCCAGAGGTGGACGCGATAGTATATTGTGGTGGCAACGACACAAGCTGGGTGGTCCCGCCTGTCGAGCGAGTCATCGCAGGGAATCCCGACGCCGCCGAAACATTGTCAGTCTCACATACAATCGGAGCGTCCGCCGTGGTCGGTGTCGCCAATTCCCAAGGAGCAACACATCTACGCTCCGTCATCTACTAAATTTCCTGATAACCTGACCACCTGAACCCCTGATTCCTAAGGAGCAACACATGCGAGTCGTCCACTACATCAACCAATTCTTCGGTGGGATTGGCGGAGAAGAAGCCGCCGGGTCGCATCTGGAAGAGCGTTCTGGAGCCGTGGGGCCAGGGCGCCTGTTGGAGCAGTTGCTAGGAGAGGGCTCCCAGATCGTCACTACCCTCATCTGTGGAGACAACTTCGCCGTCGAACAGCAAGACGACCTCACAGCCGCAGTGTTGGACAAGGTTCGAGACGCCAACGCTGACCTGTTCGTCGCAGGCCCATGCTTCGAGGCTGGACGCTACGGAATGGCCTCTGGCGCGCTGTGCGTCGCAGTCCATTCCGAGCTTGGTATCCCGGCAGTCACGGCCATGCACGAAGAAAATCCAGGTGTCGATCTGTACCGCGAACCCCTGTACATCGTCGACTCCGGAGCCAACGCATCGGCCATGCGCGAAGTGCTATCCAAGATGGTCAATCTCGGCCAGAAACTCTCTGCCGACGAGCGAATTGGTTCTCCTATTGAGGAAGGCTACATCACCCGTGGCCTGATACGAGACGCCTTCGTCGATCAGACTTCTGCTGAACGCCTTGTTGGCATGGTTATGGACAAAGTGAATGGCAATCCCTTCGAGTCGGAGATGGTATCCACATCCTTCGAGCCGATTCCGGTCCCCGCCGCCGTGCAGGATATGTCCAAAGCCAAGGTCATGATAATCACCGATGGCGGCCTGGTCCCGACAGGCAACCCTGACAAGATCGAAGGCATGGCCGCCACTCGATGGGGCTCATACAGCATCGAGGGCAAGGACAGCCTGGACGGCGACGACTACGAAATATCCCACGGAGGCTACGACCCTCGGCACGTCCAGGAAGACCCAGACAGGCTCGTCCCCCTGGACGCCCTGCGAGAGATGGAGAAAGAGGGCGCAATCGGAGAGCTTCACAACGAGTTCATCTCAACATCCGGCCTCGCCAATCCGCTGTCCAACACCCGGCGCATGGGTAAGGAGATGGTCGAGAAAGTCAAAGCCGAGGGCGTGGACGCCGTGATCCTCACATCGACTTGAGGAACCAGCACTCGCAGCGGCGCTGCGATCACAACCGAGTTTGAGAAAGCCGGAATCCCTGTTGTCCAGATCACCTCTGCCCTACCGATCGCCAAGATGGTTGGTTCCAATCGTGTGGTCCTCGGCCACGGCATAGTCCACGTAGCCGGAGACCCTAACCTGTCTCCCAACGAGGAGAAGGACCTGCGACGCACTCTGGTCCAAAAAGCGCTCGACGCGCTGGAGTCTGAGCCGGCGGGGTAAACGAGAAGTCAGATTTCGGTCTAACCGCCAAAGGTTAGGTTCGGAAATCCGTCATTCGCTTGACTCTCACGCTGGCTATTGTCGTGACGTTTTGGAGCCTAAACCGCATTCCAGGTAGTTCGGGCCTGTTCACCACCAATCAGGGCCAGCACGGCCCTCCGCTGCCCTTCAGGCAGGGGGGAAAGATCCGGTGTCATGCGAGTTGTGTCTTTTACTGCCATGTCGTACGGGTTTAACCTTACATTAACACCTGCTCAGTTCGCTAATGGAGGCTCGTCCAAAGCGAACCACGACTCTCGTCTCCTTTGACCCCCCTAGGCTATACTGCCCTCAGAGGCAGGCTCATGAGGGTGATAGCTCATACAGGTAAAACCGCATGAGAGCAATTAAGATCTGGCTGGTGGGTAGTATAGCTGGGTCTAGTACGGCCTTATTATTCTTCTTGGCAACTCTAATCTTGTCAATCGACGGTGAGTTGACCTTGCTTGAATTTGGTGTTGCCTTGATTACTCCGGCTATAGTTGCCGTCCTCGTTGCCAAGGCTACTAATTCAAAGATAGTAATCTTACTAATCGTTGCGTACTTGACCCTAGGGATTCCCATCCTAGGCCCACTCTTCGGTGGGTCAGACCCAGATGTCAGGGTTGCAGCGACACTTGTCATGTTGGGACTGGTGGGCGGGTTAGTTTGGAGCACGCCCTTCGCCTTGTGGGCATACATGAGGCGAGGAAAAGCTGATTAACTTAGGAGTGGGACAGGCAAGTCTGGGCTTGCAGACAACGTCAAGGCATACTCCCTCACCTACCTCACGACAGCCTTGTAAGCCTTGAAAGCACCCTCGGCGGAGGTCGCCGCGACCCACCACCGGCCGAAACTCAGGTGTAGGAGTCCCAGATTCGGGGGGCGCAGAAGTGAGACGAGATCGGAGTCCCGTTGGTGGATTTGAGGAATCCGTGAGGAACACACGCGCCGTTACGGTGGGGGTGTAGTACTCCCGTCAACCCATCGAACCATTCGGACCCAACTCGAATTCAGCTACGGTTCAGCTACAAACTCAAAGTTCGAATAGGGGTTCGACGGTTCGGGGATGACATACGCTTCGGCGGAGTCTATATTTAACGTGCACGTACACTAATTCCAACTTGAGGGGAATAATCCAGCAATGTTGAAAGATTTCCTAATTGTTGTAAAGCCCGCTTCCACTCTGGACTTCCATGCGGAAACGGTCAGAAGGTTCTGCCGAACCGGCAAGCTGCGAAGTCATAAATTGCTTAATGGCTGGCTCACCCCTAGAACAGAACTGGAGTCCTTCGCAAGCACCTATAGCGGGACACGCGGACGACACGCCAACGGACGAGCACAGCGGAATGGACCGGGGTCGGGATGACAGAACTCAAAGACCTGACCCTTGGCGTTTTAGTTAACCTAAAACAGCCGGACACTGAAGTTCGAAGTTAGCGGGTTCGAGGAGGAGTAGATCACGGACTCCCTTGGTTCTACTGCGCGAATATCCGAACCCGGGACACAAAAAGCCGGCGGAGCGAGGCCGTTGAGAGAATCAGACCTGTATCTTCCTGTGAAGCGGTTCCTGGAGTCCCAGGGCTACGAGGTCAAGGGCGAGGTGGGGAACTGTGACGTCACCGCCGTGCGTGGTGATGAAGAGCTGGTTGTCGTCGAGTTGAAACTGTCGTTGAACCTAGAGCTCGTACTGCAGGGGGTAGAAAGGCTTGCAGTCACGTCGAAAGTGTATGTTGGGGTACCGGTCGGGAACCACAAGCTGAGGAGGCGGAGACGGCAGGCTGTGAAGTTGCTCAGGATGCTCGGTCTGGGCCTGCTGGTGATCGATCTCGACGTCGAGCGACACGGCGTGGACGCCGTCCTAGACCCGGGAGAGTACCGGCCCCAGCGGTCCAGGAGACGGCGAGAATTGCTACTCGGCGAATTCGTGAGGCGGGTTGGCGACCCAAACCTCGGCGGGGCATCCGTCCGGAACGGCATCATGACGGCGTATCGTCAGCGGGCGTTAGAGATCGCTTTGTTCCTCCAGGCCAACGGTCCAACTAAGGCCTCTCAGGTCGCTACCGAGGTTGGAGACCCAAAGGCCAGGGACATCCTGTACCGAGACGTCTATGGCTGGTTCGATAGGCCCTCGAATGGTATCTACGAGCTCTCGTCTCGAGGAAATCAGGAAGTCCCGCTCTGGGGAACGTGACTCCCTCGCATGTCTTAGACGGTCGCAGGGAGCAGATCCTGGCGAAACGAAAGGGGGTTCAGACTCAGACAATTCAACGTCGACGATGATACAATCAACAACTCAGCGAGCTCGCCCAAACAGCACATAATCTGCATTAGTATTGCGTCCCATTGTTGCTGGATGCCTACAAACCCAGACGTGCGGGGCTGTGCTTCAACTCGGAGAACACAGTAACCGTGTGAGCCGGCTAGTCCAACAGCCTAATCGCCCCCTCTACGTGACTATCTGTAACCGAAAGATACACTTCTGGGGTTTAGGCTTGAGTGTTCCAGTAACCCCTGTACCATTCAAATGTTGTCTGATTAATACCACTTTGCATCGTAAATATTGCGAATTGGTGGGGCTGCCATTAGAGGAGCGAGATCACCCAGTATGGTATTTACACGTGGAGTTGCATTCTGGGCACTTTCGTTATTTTCGTAAACAGCTATAACAGTAATTTCGTTTTCATCTGAGTACATATATCCCCAATGCAAAAGCCCTTCGATGGACGAAATCTCCTCGACATGCTGTGAAATGAATTCATCAACGTCATCTCTCTTGTCAGTTTTGATTTGTACTACTGTCCGTGAAATTCCATTCAACGTAAAACCTCTCTGTTCTTTTGAAAACGGACTAACAAAAGTCAGCAGTTGTAACCGATATAGCCAAATGGGTAGGAGTGCACTGAGGGACTCAGGAACAATAGGAGCATAGAAATAACTCCGCTTAGATCACAACAGCCTTACAGGCCCTAGTAGCGTCCTCACTATTCACCTACCAGCTCAGTAGCCTCTTTTGAGTAAGTGATTATTGCGTGCCAATTACGTACCAACTCAATAAAGTAATGTCATCCATTCAGAGCCATTGCCATTTTTTGTGAATCATCAAATAGATGGAATTCTGTTTCCAGCCCATCCTTCACCACAAACATATGAACTGACTGCGCATCCAAATTGTCTGCAGTGTAATGTACATTTACATAAACTCGATCGTTCTCTGCGGTTACGTTTAAGATATTCAAATCAAAATTGGGGAATTTTATTGGTATTTGCGCCAAGAAGTTAACCAGAAAATCATCAAACCCGTGGTATTCCCCCGATAGTTCATGATCTCCATTGACCTTGATCAACGCATCCTTATGATAAATGTTGCCAAGGCTTTCCATATCTCCCTCAGCAAAAGATTTATATCCACTCAAAACTAATTCTTTCGGTGTCATGAGACCCTCCCTTTGATCTATGAAATCCTACCACTGACAACGTTGACTTTTTAGTCCAACTAATCACTTTCACTAAATATTATCAAATCAGACTATGCATGTCTGTAATCTATGGGTTGACTTTTTGAGTGAGCAATGTCCTAGAAAATACAAGCGAATCCGGAGTTGTGTGTAACTTCAAAGCATACTCCCTCACAACAGCTTTATAAGCCCTAATTGCATCCTCGCTATTGACCAGGTATCGTAAGCTACCACCCGTCACGCCCCATTCTTATGGCCCCGCACCTATAACGCCCCAAGGATATTGCCCCATAGGGTTCATCAGGCTGCTGTAAAAATCGCAAAAGGAACGACCTTGATGGTGAGATCAGGTCGTTTCTAGGCACGGAATGTTGGCAGGAGCGGCAGGATTCGAACCCGCGACCCTCGGTTTTGGAGATGTATGCAAGGTGTCCATCAATCTCACCTCACATACTCCATTCGTACCTAAACGTACTCACCACAAGCCGTTATTATACCCTTCCGTACTCCGACATCACTACATGGTTTTCGGCGTTAGAGGGCAAATAGAGGGCAACTCAACTGGTTTTGTTCAGAGCCGCATCTAGCACTGACACCGCGCCTTGTTGAACGCCGCTGATCAGATGGCCGTACACGTCCATGGTGGTAGATATTGAGGAGTGGCCGAGTATATCAGCGATGGTCCGGGCGTGGACACCACCAGCTATCATGAGAGACGCTGCCGTATGCCTTAAACCATGAAGCGGGATGTGCGGCAGGTCATTGCGTTTGACGATCTTCGCGAAGTCCTTACTCACACGCTCGCCGCTAATGGGTGTGCCGTTCTCATTCGAGAACACGTGGCCCCTACCCTGCCAGATGTCTCCAAGTCTCAATTTGTTCTCGTTCTGGCAAGCTCTGACTCTTCGCATAGTCGCGATAGCAGTCGGACTGAGAACCAATGTCCGGCGCAACTTGTCGGTCTTCGGTCGCCCTTCCACTAGGCCGAGTCCATCCAGCCTCTGAAGTGTCCTGAACACTCGGAGAGAGCCGTTGTCGAGATCAACGTCTTCCCACTTTAGTCCACACAGTTCTGACCTCCTCATGCCTGTGAGCGCCGCAAGATGGTATAGCTCTCTGAACTGGCTACCCTCTGCGAAGGTAAGAAACTTCTGGAACGTCCCACCTTCCCATGTTTCAAGTTGTGTTTTCTCAGGTCTCGGCGCTGTGGCGGCATCTGCGGGGTTGATCTTCAAGTCGCCCCACTTCACCGCGTACCCGAGGGCCTGTTTGAAGATACGATGGCAGTGAAGCACCGTCTGGTTGCTCAATCCTTGTTCTTTCATTGACCCGTACATGGCCTGGATTTGAGGGGCCGTCAGGCCCTGGAGTCTGACCATGCCGAGGGTTGGACCGATATGACGGCGGATGTAGTAAGCATAACCCTGCTGGGTCCTGGCAGATGTGTTAGTAGCGACATAGGTGTCCAACCATTTCTGCATGAATTCGGCAACAGTCTGGCTGGACCTGGGCAAGTAGCTGCCTTGCTCAACCTGAGCAAGCCGTTCACGCAAAGCTCTGTCGGCTTGCGCCCTAGAACCTCGGACAGATTCGTAAATTGTTTTCCGCTCGCCATCGACCATCGGGCCTTCGTATCGTAGCTCCCAACTGGCGGCGCCTCTTTTCCTGATGCTGCCGGAGCCTTTAGCTCGCCGTTGAGGTCTGTTTGCCATGGTTTCCCCTTTTACGAATCATCCTGAGGCTTAGTATTGACACATTCATTGTACCGTAATACATATGGTATTATCAATGATATAACGACCAAATCAATATACTGATATCAAATTGACACCGCCGTATGTCATACGGTACTCTCATGAAATGAATGACATTCAACGAAAGATTGCGGATATACAGGAAAAAGGCTGGACTCTGGCAGCCTTGGCAGATGAACTGGAAATCAGCCTCAGTGCGCTAGAAAAATGGAAGGCTGGTGCGACATATCCAAGGAACTCCAAAGCCGTAATGCTCTTGCTGGAACGCATCGAACACCGAAATCGCATCCCCAAACGGCGCCGGTATAAGCCAGGTCGTAGGACACAGGGTTAGTGGCCCTCGTGACACGCCCGCCCAACGATCCTAGCATCCGCCTGTAGAAGCAGGAGTCCCGGGATCAGGGACGCTCTGAAGTGAACCGGGGTCGGAGTCCCGTGGGCGGTTTTAAGGTATCCGTGAGGGGCTTGCGCGTCTAGCCGTGCGTTAGGCCAGGTGCAGGATTAGGCAGCAATCCATGGTGATGGCATAGGATTTAGTTTTCCGAGGATATGGG
>Ga0208113_1000096_pt1 | contig 41473 bp, 45 predicted proteins | sample Knorr_S7_td_NADW_FD_185598 | JGI IMG/M metagenome (GOLD analysis project Ga0208113, IMG submission 185598) | Marine microbial communities from Southern Atlantic Ocean transect - Knorr_S7_td_NADW_ad_2505m_LV_A (SPAdes) (version 2) | ecosystem: Environmental > Aquatic > Marine > Oceanic | place...
CAGGATCAACCTTCCCTTGGAAAGCATGTCCAGAGTCGAGAGCATCTTGGCCGTGAGGATGGGGTTGCGGTAGGGGATGATCATGACGCTGGTGACCAGGCGAATGCGCTCGGTAACTCCGGCAAGGTAGGCCAGGGTAGTGATCTGCTCCGGCCACTCGCCGTCCCCCGATTGTCCGGCCGCCAGGATGTCGCCTGTCAGGCTGTAAGGGTAGGTCGAGTCCACCTGGTTGGGTTGGAGGATATGATCTGGCATCACCATGCAGTAGAAACCCAACCGGTCGCCCTGTTTCGCAATGTTGGCCAACGCGTCGGGCTCGGCGCCGGCGCCGCTGTTGGGAAGGTAAAAACCATATTCCATGGGTGCAGACTCCTGAGAAAACGGCCGGCTGTCGGCCCCGATTGTGGGTTCTTGCTAGGCATCATAACGTGCCTGAATCCTAGGCCGGCGAGGCAATCCACCAAACTATATAGCGGCGTGGCTGGCGTGTCCAATAACTTAGCCCGATTTCTTGACACCCAACAGGGCGACAGATAGACTTTCCCTGCACTGGAAAAGGAGGGATTTCGTGACTACTCCCGCGTCATTTTTGACCGAAGAAATGATCAAGCAGGCCATCGGACAAAAGAGCGCGCCGACCACCATCGACATCGAGAAAGGCGCGATAATCAAGTTCGCCCAGGCCATAGAAGATGACAACCCGGTCTATAACGACGAGAAGGCGGCCCGGGAGAGTCGTTACGGCGGACTGATCGCCCCGCCCACCTTCCTACGTTCCGTAGGTGTGGACCGCCCCACCTACCCCTTCGATATGCCCTTCACCCGGCTGTTGGACGGCGGCAGCGACTGGGAGTACTGCCACCCCGTGCGGGCCGGCGACCGGATTACGGCCATCTCCGAGATAGCCGATATCAACGAACGCACTGGACGCATGGGGTTGATGATCATCACGTCTATCGTGGTCACCTACAGCAACCAGTTCGACCAGGTAGCCGCCAGACAGACCAGCACTTCGATCAGATACTAAAGAAGCAGATATTAAACGCCGGTAACGGCGATGGGAGCCCAGCATGGTCGATCAGGTTTTTTGGGACGACATAGAAGAAGGCACGAAATTGCCGGAAGTGGTCAAGAACCCGACCACCCAACAGTTGGTTAAGTACGCCGGCGCGTCCGGCGATTACTACCAGATCCACTACGATCAGGGTTTCGCGAAGAATAACGACCTGGACGACGTGATACTACACGGCGCTCTGAAGAACGCTTTCTTGGGGCATCTGGTGACCAAGTGGATGGGCCCCGACGGCGACCTGAAGCGCCTGGCCTGCCAGTACCGGGGTATGGACATCCCCGGCACCCCGGTCACGGCCAAAGGCGTTGTGACTAAGAAGTACCAAGAGCAGGGCGCCAATCTGGTCGACTGCGATATCTGGCTGGAGAATGAAAAGGGCGAGAAGACCACGCCTGGTTCGGCGACCGTAGCGTTGCCCACCCGTTAGTTAACGGCCTTCGAACTCTTTCAAATTTCTAGAAACAAGGGCAACCATGTTTGCCCATATCTGACTTAAACCAAGCCTAGGGAGGCAAAAATGGCGGAGATGTTGAATGGGAAAGTGGCCATCGTCACCGGCTCCGGCCGAGGGATCGGCCGCGGTGTGGCCAAGCTAATGGCGGCGGAAGGCGCCAGCGTGGTGGTCGTTGACCCCGGCGTCAACGTCGACGGCAGCGGCGAGGACCAATCGGTGGCGGAACAGGTCGTTGCCGAGGTCAAGGCCGCCGGCGGAAACGCCGTCGCTTGCATGGAGTCGGTCACGGAGATGGAAGGCGGCGAGAAGATCGTGCAGGCCGCCGTGGATAACTTCGGCAAACTGGACATCGTTGTCACCTGCGCCGGGATACTCAGGGACCGCATGATCTTCAACATGTCGGAAGAGGAATGGGACGACGTGATCGCCGTTCACCTCAAGGGCACCTTCACCGTGGTCAAGAACGCCAGCATCCTTTTCCGCCAACAGCGCTCGGGCCGAATCATCACGTTTAGCTCAGAGTCCGGCCTCATGGGCAACTCGGGCCAGGCCAACTACGGGGCCGCCAAGTCGGGCATCGCTGGGTTCACCAAGGTCGTGGCCAAGGACATGGGCCGCTACGGCGTGACCGTCAACTCCATCGCGCCCCGGGCCAGCACCCGCATGATCGCTGACATCCCTGGCAGCGCCGCGGAGATCCGGGCCCGCAGCGGTGTGGCGCCGATCGCCGGCGAAGAAGACCTGGCGAGCCTGGATCCCGACCACATCGCGCCTTTCGTCGCCTATCTGGCCAGCGATTTCGCCGATAACGTCAACGGCCAAACATTCTTGGTCTACGGCGACACCATCTCATTGGTCTCCCAGCCGAGGCCGGAAAGGGCCATCTACGAGTCGTCCGGCACCTGGGACATCGAGAAGTTGTCCGTGATGGCCCGTGACGTGTTGACCAAGGACATCGCCAACCCGGCCCCGGCCAGAGAGCCAAGCTAGGAGTGGCTTCTGATAGGTTTGCCGGCACCTGGCGGTTGCTGGAGTGCTACGGAAAGTGGTCCGATGGCCGCATCAGCTACCCCTACGGGGACAAGCCCGAGGGCCAGTTGATCTACGACGGGCACGGCAACTTCTCCGGCCAGATCGCTGGCAGCGGCCGACCGGCATTCGAGACAGGGAACCTGCTGAAGGGGACCCCAGAAGAGATAAAAACGGCCTTCGAGGGGTACATCGCCTACTACGGGACCTACGAGGTGGACGAGGCAAAAGGCCAAGTTACCCATCACGTTCAGAGCGCCCTGTTCCCCAATTGGATCGGCGATATCCAGACCAGGAACTTCGAATTTGAAGGCAAAAAATTACGCCTGAACACCCAGCCGATCAAAGGGTCCAGGGCTGACCTAACGAACACCCTGCTGTGGGAGCGGGCCTAAGGGCTCGGCCCAATCAAAAATGACAAGCAACCAGATGGAGATAATCTGATGGCTGACCTGCTGAAAGACAAAGTGGCGATCATAACTGGCTCGGGCCGCGGCATCGGCCGGGGGGTTGCCAAGCTGATGGCCGCCCAAGGCGCCAAAGTAGTAGTCGTTGACCCCGGCGTCAACGTAGACGGCACCGGCGCCGACTCGTCATTCGCTCAAACGGTGGTGGACGAGATCAAAGCCGAAGGTGGAGACGGCGTTGCTTGCCTGGAATCCGTTGCAACAATGGCTGGCGGCGAGAAGATAGTCCAGACCGCCCTGGACAGCTTCGGGAAGTTGGACATCGTGGTTACCGTGGCCGGGATACTTCGGGACCGCATGATCTTCAATATGTCCGAGCAAGAGTGGGACGACGTTATCGCCGTTCACTTGAAGGGCACTTTCTCAGTCGTAAAGAACGCCAGCGTCATCTTCCGCCAGCAACGCTCCGGCCGGATCATCACCTTTAGCTCCACGACGGGTCTGTACGGAAACTCTGGGCAGGCCAACTACGGCGCGGCCAAGGACGGCATCGCCGGGTTCACCCGGGTGGTCGCCAGGGACATGGGACGCTACGGCGTGACCGCCAACGCCATATCCCCCAGCGCCGCCACTAGGATGATCGGCAGCATTCCCGACGACGCTCGTGAACTACGCGCCGCCCGTGGCATCAGCACCGGCGCCGCACTGACGCTCCGGGGCCAGGCCGACGATATTGCTCCGATGGTGACCTGGCTGGCTTCCGACGAGGCGGCCCACGTCAACGGCCACGTCTTCCACGTTACAGAGGGGCTGGTGACTCTGCTCAACGAGCCGGAACCGGTCAAGACCATCCAGAAAGACGGTATCTGGACCGTGGAGGAACTGGTCCGTGTGTTCCCAGTGACCATCGGCATCGAGCTGGTGAACCCGGCGCCCAGCCAAGTGCCCAAGGAATAGCGGCCTCAATCGAAGCACATACAAAGGATAACCAAATGATCCGCAACTTTTCCGCTTCTTATGCCGGCCATGTCGTCGACGAAAATATCGGCCTCGCCGGGACGCCGGCCAATGACCGGTGGTACACGAACGACCAATTGGTCGAGACGTTCGACTGGGCTTTGGACATATCCACGCACCTGGAGAAGATCGGCTTTCAGGAATTCTGGATGGCGGAGCACCATTTTCAACCGGAGGGCTATGAAGCTATCCCTAACCTGCTCATGCTCGGCCTTTACCTGTCCACGCAGACCGAGAAGCTGAGATTTGGGTGCGGATTCAACATTGTACCCATGTGGCACCCGCTTCGCCTGGCCGAAGACTTCGCCATGGCCGATATTCTGAGCAAGGGTCGGATCATCTTCGGTGTGGGACGCGGCTATCACACCAGGGAAGTGGAGACATTCGGCGCGCCCATGTTGGATTCCGACGCCAACAGGGAGCTATTTGAAGAGCAGTTGGAGGTCATCACCAAAGCCTTCACCCAAGAGACCTTTTCCCACCAGGGGAAGCACTACCAACTACCCCCGGAGGTACCCTACCGCGGTTACCAGCTCAAGGAACTGACGCTGGTGCCCCGTCCGCTGACCCAGCCGGTGGACATCTGGCAGCCATTGGTCAGCGCCAACCCCAGGGGAATCGACTTCATGGCGAAGATGGGGATCAAGCCGTTGATAGCCAACAACCCGCCCCCAGCCCTGGAAGAGAAGCTTCAGATGCTGCAGTCGGCCCGCGCCAAATACGGAAAGGAAACAGGGCTTGGCGAAGATGTGGCCCTAGGCTTCCGCATCTTCATCGCCGAGTCCAAAGAGAAGGCGATCAAACAGGCCCGTCCTTATTTCGAAGAGGCCATGAAGTTCGCTGGGCCGTTGGGCGTCATGCCTCTGACCGACGAGCAGAACGCCTCGGTGGTCAACAAGGGCCAGACGCGTGGCGTCGCGCTGCCCACGCTGGATGAAGCGGTGGAGGCCGGCTCATGGCTCTGCGGCACGTCCGAAGATGTCGTGGAGCACTTCAAGGGCATCGAGGAGAAATATCCGGGCGTGGAACGGGTCAACATCGGCGCCGTGATGGGGATGCCGCTGGAGGTCTTCAAAGACCAACTGAGCATCATTTCTGAAGAGGTCATGCCCGCGTTCAAGGGCTAGTCGTCCGTTAACAGACCGGGACTAGTTACTCCAACGGCACGCTGTGGAACACCCCCTGCGTGATGCCGGGTTGTAGCTTCTCGGCTTGGCGGATGGCGTAGTGGTCGGTCATCCCGGAGACGTAGTCCACGGAGGCACGGCCGGGGTCGGCGCCGGGGCTGAAGTACGGCGGCGGGATCTCCTCGGCGTTCTCCACGAAATAGCGGTAGAGAAGCTTGACCACGTCGCGGCCAACCTCAGACTGCTTGGTATTGCCGAGGGGCAGGTAGATGTTCTGGAACATATAGTCCCGAAGCTCCATCATTGCTTCCCTGGCTTGCGCGTCCATGCCAATGAGGGGTTTTCCATCGACATCTTCGTCCGACAACCCTGAGGCGGGCCACGATTCCTGAACGATGCCCGTAACCAGGGAATCGATCCTTTGGGAATGGGTTGTCCCCAGGACCCGGTTGGCCTGTTCCGGTAGGTCTTCCACTTTCAGCATCCCGGCCCGGATGGCGTCGGCGATGTCGTGGTTCAAGTAGGCCACCGAGTCGGCCAACCGCAATATCTGGGCTTCCAACGTCAGTGACTCATCCAGCTTCACGTCCAGGAAATCGCCTTGCGGTTTGGAGTGAGAGATGATGCCCTGGCGGACCTCCCAGGTCAGGTTCAGTCCTTCGCCCTCGCCGGCCAACCGCTCGACGATTCGCAGGCTTTGGGCGCTGTGGGTGAAGCCCTCAACATAGATTTGGTCCAGTGTCTCCTCGCCCAAGTGTCCAAAGGGCGTATGCCCAAGGTCGTGGCCGTAGGACATGGCTTCGACCAGGTCCTCGTTCAGGTTCAGCGCCCTGGCGATGGTGCGGCCAATCTGGGCCACCTCCAGCGTATGGGTCAGGCGGGTGACAAAGTGGTCGCCGGATGGGGCTAGGAAAACCTGTGTCTTGTGCTTCAGGCGGCGGAAGGCGTTGGTGTGGATGATCCGGTCGCGGTCACGCTGGTACTCGGTGCGCAGGGGAGACGGTGTTTCAGACCGATCGCGGCCCAATGACCGGCTGGACCGGCTAGCGAAGGGAGAGAGGCCCTCTTCCAGGGCCTCCAGCCGCTGTCTTATTTGCAGGTCTTCAACCGGACTGGGCATTTTCTAGAGGCTCCTCTGTTTCCGCATAGTTTGGCCGCTAGTCCTTGAGGGGGATGGTGCCCCAGGTGATCGCTCCGGAGTCCTTGGAGAGACCTTTCTCCTGGGCCAACTCGCGGATGTTGAGCAAGGTGGCATTGACCTCGTTGGTCAGGAATACCCAGTCGGGCTCTTCTGGTATCCAGTACGGCGAATTGATGCGCACCACCTGATTATCCTGAGCGTTCAGGTAGATGCCGAATTTGGATGCTTGCTGCATATGTCTCTCCGAGGCCTGTTATTGGCCCATAGTTGGGTTAAACCGTCTGTTTGGCGGGTTCTCTGACCGTATTCCCGCCATAGATGCCGCGGTACTCGGGCGGTAATTGGTCGGCGATGCGCCCCATCACCATGTCCAGCAAACTGGACATCACCTCTTTGCTGGGCTTGCCCTCTATCACCGGCAGGGTGAAGGGCGGCCCGATGCTGGCTTTCATTCGCCGGAACGGGAAAGGGATGCGCCACAAGGGAAATTTCTCGGTGCCCGTAACCGCCACCGGCAGGATGGGCGCCTGTGATTTCATCGCCAGGTAGACCACTCCCAGCATCCCTTTTTGCATGGTGTGATCCGGACTTCGGGTGCCCTCCGGAAAGATCACCACGGCCCTGTCGCGTTCCAGATTCTGCATCAGTACCCGCATGGCGTCAATCCCGGCGGCCGACCGGTTGAACGGCGATACATGAAACGACCGCATGAAGAACCGCGTGATGGGGTTCCCGAATAGCTCTTTCTTGCCGATGAAGAACAGTGGTCTGGGAATGGCTGCCACCAATAGCGGCGGGTCGTTCAAGGATAAATGGTTAGAGACAACGATCAGCGGGCCGAAGTGGGGCACGCACTCTGCCCCAACAACCTCCAGACGGCCGAATGCCCGGAAGCAGAGCCGCCCCAGAAGGTTGCCGGCGCGGTAGGATAACGTAGCGTCCTTGAACCTGATCAAAGGCTACTCACCTGGTCAATGATCTTTTGGACCACCTGCTCTATATCCAGTCCGTCGGTGTTCAACTCCCAGGCGTCTTGGGCCGGCCTGAGGGGAGAATCTTCGCGGCTGCTGTCGGTCCGGTCGCGCGCCAGAGTCTCGCTCAAGACAGTCATAAGTTCGACGGCCTGTCCCCGCTCCCGCATCTCCTGCCAGCGTCTTTGTGCCCGGTTCTCGGCAGATGCCGTGAGATAGACTTTGAGGTCCGCGTCGGGTAGGACCACGGTCCCGATATCGCGTCCGATCATCACGATCTTTCCCCTGACGGCTATCTGCCGTTGTTGGGCGACCAGTTCTCTTCGCACCGGCGGGGCTTTGGAAACCATGGAAACGTTTCTATCAACCGAGGGATCCCTGAGTTCCGGGCCCAATGTATGTCCTGCGGCCAACACTTGATCGCCGTCATCTCCCACCAACCCAAGTGGGTTGGTGCGGGCCAGCTCCCCCAGGGAAGTCTCGTCTTCAACGGGGACACCATTCTTCAGGGCCAGCCAGGTGATGGCACGGTACATGATGCCGGTGTCCAGATAACTGAACCCTAGCGTCCGGGCCAGCTCTCGCCCCACTGCTGTCTTCCCGGCGGCCACTGGGCCGTCGATGGCGATTACACTCACTTCGCGTGCCAATTGCTCCCTCTGATCGAGCCCCCTGAATGTGCTTAAATTACGCACCGGCATTATACACCGCAGCCCACACCGGATTACCTCTGAACCAGCCCAGGATTTCCCGGCCGCATTCGTGTGATCATCTCTTATAATTTGGGCCCTTTTCCCGTTAAAGTTGTGACGGGGCTAATCTCAAGAGTAGAGACTCAAGGGAAGGGGCGAATCATCAACTTCCGCCAACTACTAACCTTGCCAATGGTATGTCTGTCGCTATCCGTTGTTCTTGCCGCGCTGGCGGCGGTGTTGACGGCCGCGATCATTGCTAACTCCGAACACAGTCAAGACCTCGCGGTGATGAATTGGATCACGGACCAGGACCTTCCAGGGCTTACAGGGTTTTTCACCACAGTTAGTTTGTTAACAAGCCTAGAAGCCGGAACGGTCTACGGCGTTGTGGGACTGACTGGCCTCTTGATTGCGCGAATGCAATGGCTGGCCTTGGCGTCGTGGCATTTCTGGGTGACTACGCCCTGAGCGATCTGGTTGAACGGTCACGGCCATCGACTGGAAGCGAAGTCATCAGTTACCCAAGCGGCCACGTGTTTGGCGGAACGCGGCTATTAGGGTTCCTGGCGTTCTTGGCCTTTGAACACCGTTCGCATCCGAAAATCTCAATCGTTGTAGCCGTTCTGTTGATTCTCTTGGTCATCGCAGTAAGCCCTTCCCGTATCCACGAAGGTGACCATTGGCCCACCGACGTGGCCGCGGGACGCTTGTCGCGGGGATCGTCTTGATGATCCTATTTCCCGTGTACGGTCGCTACACCAAATTCGGATTTGGCCTCGGCTTTTTCCACACTCAGCATTTTCCAGTTGTTAAACGGTCTCGGCCGCACAAAGCTGCCCGATAATCTCCCCCTTTTTGGCCAGAATGTAGTACCCTGCGTTGTCGTCGCCGACCTGGCTTGGATTAACGCTGGGTATGGCATATGGTAATCAAGAATGGAATCTAAACGTTTACTGAGTGGCGTAGAACCGATTATGGAAGCATTCGCGATCAACCGTCCCATCCCCAGCATTCCCATCAGGCTCTACATACTGGTGATCGGAGTACTGGCGACTTTGACTCTGTACATCCTGGCGTAGGCGTACCCAACTTTCCCTGGTGACGAAGACGCCTTGATGAGACTCCAAGCCCTACGAAGCGGCTTTTTGGACGACATGGCGATCTGGTTTGCCAATCTTGGACTCCTCTGGGTATTCATACCAGCCGCCGTCGCTCTGATGGCGTGCCTGGCGCTCGCCCGCCGTTATGCAGATGTTGTGATGATTATCAGCGGTTTGGTGGTGATCGGGATCGGACACGGGCTGAAGACATTGGTGGACCGGCCTCCGTCCGACTACTATCTTGTTGAAACGCTGCCGTCCGGGCTCAGCTTCCCCAGCGGTCACTCGCTATTGGCAGTGATGATGAGCGGAGTGCTGATCTACCTAGTTGACCTATGGGTGAGACCGCTCTTGCTGCGGCGCGCGATCTAAACCGGGCTCATACTGTTGGCGATTGCCATGGGAATCTCCCGAGTCTACTTAGGAGTGCATTGGCCCAGCGACGTGATCGGCGGCTATGTCTTCGGCGTGATGGCGCTGGTGGGTCTGATCGGTCTTCGAAACGCGGTGGCAACCGCCCGCTAACCTCTAGGCGTCCTAGAATTCCCTCATGCTACACTCGAATCACCTGTAGATTCGTGTTGGATTCGGCTGGGTGGGCCGGGAGATGAGGGGTTATGAACTGGATCGATATCGCTATCCTGGTTGTTTGGGGAATGACCGCCCTTTGGGGGTTTTCCTCCGGCCTGCTGCAGATATTGGTCCCCCTTGTCTCACTGGTGATCGGCATGGCGCTCTCCAGCCGCATCGGCGACTCGGTGGGAGAGATCTTCTCGTCATTTACAGATAACGAGAACGCACAGACCGTGGCCGGCTTCGTTTTGATCTTCGGGTTGCTGTTCATCCTTGGCGGAATCATCAGCTTCGTTGCTCGTAAAGCGCTTGGGATAATCCCCCTATTTGGAATGGTAAATAGTCTGGTGGGGATGGCCGTGGGGCTGTTGGTCGGATTCCTGCTGGTGTCCGGTGTCCTAACTGCGATACAGAAATTCCCCGTTCGAGATTTGGATGTGACCATTGACGAATCCACCCTGGGGACTTTCATGGCTGACCAATTTGACGTGGTGATCCGGGGAATCAAGCTCATCCCCGGCGATTGGGACGACGAACTGGATAAGCTGACGAATTAGCGGCGGCGGCGGGCCCCGTGGCTGTCCACGGGGCGGCATATCCTTGCCGGTCTCGGCCATTGTGCTACTATGATGGCCAATAGGCTCCCGGCGTGGGTCAGGTTCCGGTAGACTCACAGCGTCTTTGGGGCCGTGCGCGCATGTGTGGTAGCCCCGGTGATGTCCGGGTGGAAACTTCCCCCAGCCGCTCTTCCAACGGATCTTGGATGGAGCGCGGCCAAACTCGGTGCGGGAGGACCAACAGCCGGCCGGCATGGTAAAGCAAGATGAAAAAACGCAAGCAACGGCAAATGGCGCTTCCGGCAACGGGGTTGCGGAGGCGGTGGACGTTGACGTTCTGATCCGTGCGCCGGTCTTGGTCTTGAACCTTAATTATGTTCCCGTGAACGTGTGCACCGTACGCCGCGCCATCGTCCTGGTCACCAAAGGCAAAGCTGAGCTTTTGGAGCACCACCTGGGTGAACTCCACACTGTCTCCCGGGCGGTCGAAGCCCCCTCAGTGATTCGGCTGGAATACATGGTGAAGCGACCGTTCCTTCCGAGGAAACTCTCTAAGAAAGAAGTATTTCTGCGGGATAAGTTCACTTGCCAGTACTGCGGCAAGAAGGTCCACGACCTGACGTTGGACCACGTGATTCCCCGGCGGCAACATGGCGCTCACACCTGGGAAAACGTGGTGACGGCCTGCAACAGATGTAACCTTCACAAAGCGGGGAGAACTCCGGCAGAGGCGAAGATGCGCCTACGAACGACGCCGCGGACCCCGGATCCCAATCCGTATCTGATCCTACAGAACCGGGTGATCCTAGACGAGTGGGAGATCTACATCCCGTGGTCTATCCGGGGGTAAAGGGTCAGTTGCGGGACCGTTGGCTCCTGGTGGCGTTGGCTAGGGGCAACTCCAGCACCCGGTCATCGCCATAACTCACGGGATCCAGTTCCCGCCAACGGACACCCACTACCCGGGTCATACTTGGCCTGCTTCGATCGGTAGATTCAGCATCAGAACTTCCATCGCCAGCCTGGGGCTGACGTTGCTATCTAGATTGGACAATGTCTGCAGTAGGCGGTTTATGAACTGCACGATTTCCGCCGTGCTTAGGTCTGATGCCTGGCTATTTAGTGACTCCGCGTGGTCCGAATTATGCAAGAACTCTTCCGCTCCCTCTTTGATGAGTAGCAGGTCTCGCCACCAACGCAGCCAAAGGGCCAGCAGGTCCTTTGCCGCCTCACGGTCGCTTCCAAACAGTGAAGCGACTTCATTGGCGTAGGTGAACCGGGTTACCAACCCTGCATCCAGGGTCTCTTGCATCTTTTCCAGGTCGGCGTCTCGCTGCTCCAACACCTGTGAGTCGTTCAATGCGCCGATGGCCCAACCCAAACAGCCCCGGGACAACCGGAACAACTGCTCTGCCTGTTCCGGCGTGGCTTCATGGGCGGTGATCAGATAATCGACCATCCGATCCTTGGAAAGAGGGACCAAGGTCATGCTCTGGCAACGCGATTTAATGGTGGTTAGTACAACCTCTTCGTTGGAGGTTAGCAGGAGGAACATCACCTGGGGAGGCGGCTCTTCCAAGGTTTTCAACAATGCGTTGGCGGCCTCCTCACTCATGGATTCAGCGCCGTCGATGATCACCATGCTGGTAGACCCTTCATAGGGATTCAAGTTCACCACACGCAATGTCTCTTTTATAGCTTCCAAGCCAATCATGGTCTTAGGCCACCCGAATTCTTCGCCTTGGCCTGGGTATAGGACTCGAACATCGGCGTGGTGCCCCTGGGCGATCCTGGTGCACTGGGTACATGACCCGCAAGGAACACCCGGTCCCTCTAAACAATTTACGGCCTGAGAAATGTTAATAGCAAGAGCCATCTTGCCCACGTGAGGCGGTCCACACAGCAGATAGGCGTGGGACTGCCTACGCTGCTGCAGGCTGGGCTCAAGTCTCTTGAGCAGATGGTCTTGGCCGTAGATGGTCCACATATAAGTCCGTCTCTCACGTAATGAGAAAGTGTCGATCGTTTGCGTCGCTGGATGCTTGAATATCAGGCGGCGCGGCTAGACCACGTCGCAATACATCATGTCTTGGTAGCTCTCCCTCCGGCGGATCAGGCGGCTCTTCCCGTCCTTCACCAGAACCATCGGTGGACGGGGGTTCATGTTGTAGTTGCTGGCCATAGAAGGGCAGTAAGCCCCTGCGGCGGGGACGGCCAGCAGGTCTCCCGATGCCAGATTTGGCAGCATTATATCGGTTGCCAGCAGGTCTCCCGACTCACAGTATTTGCCTGCAATGGTAACTTTTTCCGCAGGCTCCATGTTGGCCTTGTTGGCGGCGACCACTTCGTACTCCGCTTGGTAGAGGGCGGGCCGGATATTGTCGCCCATGCCGCCGTCGATGCTGACGAATTTTCGGATACCGGGCACATCTTTGATACCCCCGACGCGGTAGAGCGCCACGCCGGCCGGCCCGATGATGGACCTACCGGGTTCGATGACTAAAGAGGGCAACTCCATGCCAAGGTCCTGACACGTCTCAATCATGGTGGAGACGATAGCCTCCGCGTAGTCGGACACCGGAGGCGGCTCATCGTCGCGAGTGTAGCCGATGGCGAAGCCGCCGCCAGGGCTGAACCGCTGCATCTCAAGGCCCTCTTCCCGGAACTCGGCGGCGAATCGCAGCACCAGGTCCGTGGCCACACGGTAGGGTTCTAACTCGAAGATAGGCGAGCCCAGGTGGAAGTGGAGGCCGCGCAGATTCAGGTTCTTAGCTGCCAGACCCATACGTATCGCCTCGGCGGCATGGCCGGTCTGGATCGAGAAGCCGAACTTTGAATCCAAAGTGCCGGTGGTGGTGTACACGTGGGTGTGTGGGTCTACGCCCGGCGAGACCCGAACCAGGATGTCTTGAGTCTTGCCTATTTCACCGGCCAGGCGGTCCAGAAGTTGAAGCTCATGGAAGCTGTCCACAACGACCCAGCCGATGGAGTGCTCCAAAGCCTCCGTCAGTTCCTGAGGAGTTTTGTTATTGCCGTGGAAGTAGACCTCATCCATGGGGATGCCGGCGCTGATGGCCGTGGCCAATTCGCCGCCGGAGACCACGTCGAACCCCATTCCCTCTTCTTGGAACATCTTGGCCAAGGCCGGGTTGATGTAGGCCTTGCAGGCGTAGCTGACGTTGGTGGCCGGGTAGAGTTTTCGAAACTCATCGATGAAGCTACGGCAGCGGGCGCGTAGGGTGTCCTCGTCCAGCACATACACCGGCGTGCCGTACTCGTCGGCCAGGTCGGTGGCTCTGATGCCTCCCAGCACCAATTGTCCTTGGGAGTCGACCTCTGCGGTATCGGGAAAAACGCTCTGTGGGAACATCGTAATCCTAGTTGAAAGCCCTATAGTGACAAGCCCGGGGGAGCTGGGTTCCGTCATCCGATCTGCTATCGAAATGATAGTGCCAGCCTGAAGATTGCGCAACCGAGACTGTCGTCCTTGGGCCGTTGACGCAATATCTGACCGAGTATATACTCTGGGCACTCCGGCCCCCTGAGGCTAATTCACGCCTGGCGACCTACATCCACCACGCGAGGGAACCATCTTGAATATTCAGGTAACCGTGAACGGTAAAACCCAAGAGAAGGAAGTGGACCCACGTTTGCTCTTGGTCCATTTTCTCAGAGATGATCTGGGACTGACGGGCACCAAGATTGGATGCGACACCAGTCAATGCGGCGCGTGTGTGGTGAAGATGGACGGCAAAACGGTGAAGTCGTGCACCTGCCTGGCGGTCCAGGCCGACGGCAGCGAGATCACCACCATCGAAGGTGTGGCGCAGAACGGCGAATTGGACCCGGTACAAGAGGCGTTCTGGGAGAAGCACGGCCTCCAATGCGGCTATTGCACCGCAGGGATGATCATCACGGCGATGGAGTTGATCGAAAAGAACCCGGACCCTTCTGAAGAACAAGTACGCGAGGGCCTGAAGGGCAATATCTGCCGCTGCACCGGTTATCAAAACATCGTTCGGGCCGTTCTGGCGGCTGCTGAAGCCAAGAGGAGTTAGCTATGACGACGAGAATATTTGGCTCAGGCATACGCCGTCGTGAGGACCCAAGGTTGATCACCGGCGACGCGACTTATACCGATGATGTCCAGCTCCCAGGGATGCTGCACGCGGCTATCAAGCGGAGCCCCCATGCCCATGCCAAGATCAACAACATCGACACGGCCGCGGCCTCTGACGCGCCGGGCGTGGTGGCGGTCTACACCAGCGCAGACACCGATGGCGTGCTGAACCCCATCCCCTGCGCCTGGATCCCGCCGGAGTCCGACGTCAAAGCGGTTGACCACCCGGCCTTGGCCAAAGACGTGGTCCGTTACCAGGGTGACGCGGTGGCGGTGGTAGTGGCCGAGAACCGCTACCAAGCGGAAGACGCGCTAGAACTTATCAACGTGGACTACGACCCGTTGCCGGTAGTGGTCAGCCCCGAGGCTGCCATGCAGCCGGGCGCCCCCCAATTGCACGAGGATGCCCCCAATAACCAGGCGTTTCACTGGGTGGCCGCTGGAGGCGACACGGACGGGGCCTTCGCCGCCGCCGATGTCATCGTGAAAGACACCATCCTCCAACAGAGGCTGATCCCCAACGCCATGGAGCCCCGCTCGGCGGTGGCAACCTGGACCGGATCCATGGGCGAGCTAACCCTATGGAGCACCAGCCAGAACCCCCATATCTGCCGGTTCTTGGCTTCGTTGGTGACCGGGGTAGGCGAGCACAAGATTCGGGTCATCGCCACCGAGGTCGGCGGCGGTTTCGGCAGTAAGATTCCCGTGTATGCCGACGAGATGATCATTTCCTTCTGCTCCATGCAGTTGGGCCGCCCCGTAAAGTGGACAGCCACCCGATCCGAGGGGTTCCAATCGACGATTCACGGCCGCGACCACGTTGAACATGTGGAGATGGCCGCCACCCGCGAGGGTAAGATCACGGGCGTGCGGTCGGTGGTCTACGCCGGTATGGGCGCCTACTTGTCCACGGCCGGCCCCGGTGTCCCGACCATCCTCCACGGACTGATGTACAGCGGTCCGTATGACATCGGCGCGACCACGGCCGATGTTTACGGGGTGTTCACTAACGCGACCCCGGTAGACGCCTACCGTGGCGCCGGCCGTCCCGAGGCTACTTTCTTGGTGGAACGGCTGGTCGATTTGCTGGCGGTCGAGCTGGGCATCGACCCGGTGGAGTTGCGGCGGAAGAACCTGATTCCCAAGTTTGAGGACGGTCACGACGTTGCGAGCGGCATCACATATGACAGCGGCGACTACGAACCGATCTTGAACATGGTCTTGGGCCATGTGGACTACCAAGCCCTTCGCCAAGAGCAGGCCCGCATGCGGGAACATGGCTCATACATGGGTATAGGGGTCACCTGCTACGCTGAGATCTGCGGCTTAGGCCCCTCACAGGTGGCCGGCGCCGTCGGCTTCGGCGGCGGTTTGTGGGAGAGCGCCATAGTGCGCTTCCATCCCACCGGCAAGGTGAACGTTTACTCCGGAACTTCGCCCCACGGACAGGGAGAGGAGACCACCTTCGCCCAGATTATCTCCGACGAACTGGGCGTCGATGTAGACGACGTGACCATCGTTCACGGCGACACCAGCAACACCCCCATGGGCTGGGGCACCTACGGCAGCCGGACCACTGCGGTGGGCGCGGCAGCTATGGTGCTGGCGGCCCGCAAAGTCAAAGAGAAGGCCCGCCTTCTGGCTGCTCACCTGTTGGAAGCGGCCGAAGCGGATGTGGAATACGAGGACGGCAAGTTCTCCGTCAAGGGCTCGCCGGATCAGATGAAGACGATCCAAGAGATGGCCACTATGGCTAACGTGGCCTGGAACCTGCCCGAGGGCATGGAACCGGGACTGGAGGCCTCGGCGTTCTACGACCCGCCCAACTTTGTTTACCCCTTCGGCGCCCACGTGGCGGTCGTGGAAGTCGATAAAGACAACGGGCATGTCGTGATCAAACGCTATGTGGCTGGCGATGACTGTGGCCCGCAGATCAACCCGATGATCGTAGAAGGCCAGGTCCACGGCGGCGTGGTGCAAGGCTGGGGCCAGACCCTTTGGGAAGGGGCGGTCTACGACGACAACGGCCAGTTATTGTCCGGCTCTATGACCGATTACGCCCTGCCCAGGGCCCACATGCTGCCCGAGATCGAGGTCCTCAGCACGGTAACGCCGTCGCCCCACAACCCGTTGGGCGTGAAGGGCATCGGTGAGACCGGAGCAATCGCTTCCACAGTCACCGTCTACAACGCGGTAATCGACGCACTACGGCCACTGGGAGTCACCGGCATAGACATGCCGCTAACCCCGGAAAAAGTTTGGCAGGCCATCCGCCAGGGACAGGGGAGTTAATCGATGTTTGCAGCAGAGTTCGAATATAAGAAAGTCAGTTCAGTCTCGGAGGCCATCCAGCTTCTGAGTAGCAACGAAGACGCCAAGATCTTAGCTGGCGGCCACAGCCTGATTCCCATGATGAAGCTACGTTTGGCCCAGCCACCGCTGGTCATCGACATCGGAGGCATCGATGAGTTGAGGGGAATCTCTGTGGACAACGGCACCCTCCGTATCGGCGCACTGACCACCCACGCCGAGATCGCCGAGTCCCATGTGGTGCAGGGCGTCGCGGGCATCCTATGGGAGGCCGCCCACGGTATCGGCGACCCCCAAGTCAGGAACTGGGGGACCATCGGCGGCAACGTCGCCCACGCCGACCCCGCGTCAGACCTGCCCACCGTCCTGACCGTCATGGACGCCAAGTTCGCGATCCAAGGTCGTGGAGGAATCACCAGCCGTGGTACCCGGACGGTTTCGGCTGACGATTTCTTCGTCGGGCCGTTAGAGACTGTTCTGGAGAAGAACGAGATCCTCACTGCCATAGAGATTCCGGTGTTGGCTGAGAACCAGCACGCCGAGTACGCCAAGATGGCCCATCCGGCCACGTCATTCGCAGTGGTCGGCGCCGGAGTGGTGGTGACGGTGGAGAATAATATCTGCACCGCCGCCAGAGTGGCGGTCGGTGGACTCACGCCCAAACCCACCCGGGGCCCGACGGTCGAAGCGGCGCTTGTCGGCAAGGAACTGACCGATGAGAACATCGCCGCCGCTACCGCCCTGATCGACGGCGATCTAGGCTCGGACATCATGAGCGACATATTCGCTTCAGCCGAATACCGCCGGGCCATGGCGGCCATCGAGCTCAAACACGCCATATTCCACGCCACAGGCCTCGCCCACCACTAAGGATTCACATGTAGCAGCGCGATTTCGAGGGCATCCCGACATTGTCGGGATGCCCTTTGTATGTCGAAATTCCCTCCTCCAATGTCATCCCTAGAAGCGCCGTAGGCCGACGAGAAATCCCGGTTCAGTGGAAAAACACAGCGCAGCCGGAAAAGGATCCTTCGCCACACCTGGGGTGACGGAGGGGCGGCGATCGCTCTGACTACCCGACCCCACTGTCATTCGGATGAACGTCGCAGTCCGACGAGGAATCTCATTGCTGGTGAGAAGGACAGTTCGAGAACAAAGAGACCCCTCGCTACACTCGGGGTGACAGAGGGGTGGCGTCTGCTGGTGTCAGGTCACTTTTGTGTTTAAATTACCCGCCTGATAAGATATTTAGAGTTGCCCAATATCCAAAAATGGGCACCTTAGGCGTTGCGAGAAACATGAAGATACTGGTCATAAACGACGACGGAATCACAGCCCCAGGCATCTGGGCCGCGACTCGGGCCCTGCGGCAGGTCGGCGAGGTCGTCGTCGTGGCTCCGGACCGGCAGCAGAGCGGCGTAGGCGCCAGCCTGACCCTCCATGCCCCGGTTAAGGCCGATCCTTGGAGCGTCCAACCAGAGTTCCAAGACGGTTCCGAGGACGGAAAAGACGGGATCTATCCGGTCAGCGCCTTTGCGGTGGAGGGCACCCCCGGTGATAGCTGCATCCTGGCGTTGGAAAACCTGGTCAAGGACGTGGATCTGGTGGTCTCCGGGATCAACGCCGGATCAAACGTCGGCTGGGACGTCATGGTTTCGGGGACGGTCGGCGGAGGTTTGCAGGGTTTCATTCGAGGCATCAACACCATCGCAATCTCGGTGGCGGCGGTGACCAACACCAAATACGACATCGCTGAGAAGATCCTCAAGCCGCTCGCCGAAAAATTCAAGGACTATTCCGGAGACACCCTGTTTCTGAACGTAAACATCCCCAAGATTGAGATGTCCCAGGTGGCTGGAGTACGGGTTACCCAAATGGGAGGCCGGTCATGGGGCGAGAATGTTAGGGCTGAGAACGTGGGGCCCGAGAAACGCTATTGGATCTCCAGGAACAAGTCCATCAGTGATACACCCGCACCTGACAGCGATATCGTCGCCCTGAAGAACAACTGCATCTCCATCACGCCACTGCGCCTCGGATTGGGTGACGATACGGCCATGCCAGCCTTGGAATCACTGCTCGGCGACATCCCCCAGCAGATGTTGGACCGGCCCGACTAGCCCGGTTACCAGAGCTTCCGTCATTCCAGCGAAAACTGGAATCCACTCTATAACGATGGTTGTTCGACGTGGGGCGTGGATGCTCAGTGGGTTCCGGCGTAAGCCGGAACGACGGTGTCTCCCCTAACGTGTCCTCTAGGTAGGGAACGTCGGGACGACTCATCCAAATTTCCACTGTAGCTGGGCTAACTAGCGCGGACGTTCTCCGGGGCCAAGGCCAGACCGACGCCAATCATGCTTTCTTGGGTGATCAGCTCCGCTAATTGCTCCTCGCTCATGCCATCGGTCCCAGCAGGACGCATGGGGAGCACCAGGTAACGGTAATCGGCGCTGCTGTCGATGACCCGCACCTGGACAGCTTCATCGATCTTGGTCCCAAATTCTTGCAGCACGCCCCTGGGGTCGACGACCACCTTCGAGCGGTAGGCCAGTTCCTTGTACCAGGCGGGTGGCCGGCCGATGATGGCCCTGGGGAAGCATGAACAAAGCGTGCAGACCGCCATGTTGTGGACTTCGTCGGTGTTCTCTACCACCGTGATCTTGGGCGAAGTCTCGGGGAGATCGTATCCTAGTTCCAGGAAGGCGGACTCAGCATCGGCCAACAGGCGCTTCTTGTACTCCGGGTCTACCCAGGCGTGGGCCAGGATTTTGGCGCCGTCTTTCGGCGAGCGGGAGTCGATCTTATCGGCCATTGTCAAGATGTCGTCCAACGTGCAGACGCCCTTCTCGATCAACAGTGCCTGCATCGCCGCAGCCCGCAAAGAGTAATACTCCGCGTTGTCTCCGTGTCCATGCCCGTCGTGGTGTCCGTTCTCGGCCATTGGGTCCTCTCCTAACCCTCCGGGGGACTAGATGGTTTCCAGCCAGTGTTCGTAGATGTCTATGAGGAGCTTATCGCTGGCTGACCCTTTGTAGTCACGCCAGAGGTCTGTTTGGGCGAATTCAACTTGGTACAGCGGTTGGGCCGGGAGCCCGTCGCCGCCGTAGGCCAGGGACTCTGGGTTTGGGAACGCGCCCCATAACGTGTCGATCTTGCCCTGTTTGCCCTGGACGTATTCCGGCGTCCGGAAATGGGTTGGTGGTACGCCCACCCTGATGCGGACCTGGTCGCCGACCTTGAACCTTGCTGCCGCTTCACCTGCCATGGTTAGCTCTGTTCCTGCTTCAGGGCGGCCACTTTGGCGTCGATCTCTTCAGTGGTCATGACGCCCTGCTCCACCAGCAGCATCTCCATAGCGGCCGTCCACTTTTCGTAGTAGGCCAGTGACTCGTAGGTCGTCAGGTCCAGGCTCTCGATTGCCCGGCGCAATTGGTCGGTGTTCTTGAGTCCCTTGTCGCCAAGCACGCCGTTCAGTGCGTCAACCTGGCGCTCCCATTCCTCCATCTCGTGCTCGGAATGGTCAACGGGATCGTCGTTGGGCCAACCGCCGCGGTCGTGTATCTTAGGCATCATCAGCTCCTACAGTCGCTGGCAAAGGCGAATATGCGCACATGGTAAATGTGATGCAGAGAGTTGGCAAGGGATTCCCCGAAGCTCACAGCTGACGGCTGTGAGCTTTACACCCACATCTTGGCCACGTCGATGGCCCGCATGAATTCCACGTTGGGAAAGGACTTGATGTGCTCTATCAGACGTTCCAGCATCAGCAGCCGGCCCGGACGGCCGATGTACTGGGGGTGCATGGTCAGGGTGAAGGCCCGGCCATAGCGGTAGAGACCTTCGAACTCGGCGGCCCAGGTGCCGTAGACCTCATCGGGGTTGCGCATGGGTCCCAGCCGGTTGGCCACGGGCGCGTAGACGAAGTTCGGCGCGTCGTCCAGCAGCCAGTGGATGGGCAGTTCAACGATGGTCTTACCGTTGGCGGGGGAGTCGACGATATACGGCGCGTCGTCGCCCATCAGGCTGCTGTCGTAGATGAAACCGTGGTCGGTCAATATCTCCAACGAGTGTTCGCTCAGTTCCCAACTGGGGGAACGGTAGCCCAGGGGTTTCTCGCCAGTGATGCCGCTTAGGATGCGGATGCCAGACTCGATCACATCGATCTCTCGCTCACGAATCAGAGAGGATGGCGGCTCGTGCATGTAGCCGTGGTGAGCGACCTCGTGGCCCCGGCGGGCTATCTCGCGGACCATGTCTTCATGGGTCTCGGCTACGTAACCCGGTACGTAGAAGCTGGCTGGTATACCGTGGGCCTCTAACATGTCCAGGATGCGGGGCATGGCGACCGAGGGGCCGTATTCGGCCATAGACATCAAGCTGGGGTGGTATGCATAACTGGGGTCGCGGTTCAACCATGACGACACGCCGTCTACGTCGAACCCCAGAAGCACTACGCACTGCGTCTCACCGGGCCATATTCCCGACATAGTTCTCCCCCTTTTGCTTGAATCCGCCTCGAGCTTGATTGGGAGACATTCTAGTCCAAGGAGACCGCCTGGGGAAGGGGCGGTGGCCCGATGTAATCAGATGACGCGCCGCGCGGGACCGCAGAGGCTACGACATGCCTGATGCGGGCATCGCTTCTTCGATGATCTCCAAGATTTCTTCGATGGACACAGGCTTGCTTAAACAGGTTTTGGCGCTTTCTGACAATGCTTGTTCGATCAGCGACTCCACCGCATTACCGGTCATCATCACCACGATGCACCAGGCAGTATCTCCTTGATCTTCAAGAATGCCTCAACTCCATCCATGCCCGGCATCCGGATGTCCATGAATATCAGATCGATATTGCCTTCGGAAGCGAATTCTATGGCCTGGAACCCGTCTTTGGCGGATACGACCTCCCGGCCCTTGCCAATCAAGATGTCTTGAAGCGTCGTCCTGAGGTCTGTGTCGTCGTCCACAACCATGATTTCGCGGGTCATCTATGAGTGCTCCTTGAATCTAACAATATTGTGGAATTCTGACATCGAACGTAGTCCCGGCAGACGGACCTACGTTGCGGCCGGCGCTGATCGTTCCACCATGCCCTTCGACGATCTCTTGGCAGACCGCCAACCCTAACCCAGTACCCTTTACCTTGGTCGTGAATAAGGGGTCAAAGATCTGTCTAGGTTTTCTTGGCTGATACCGTCTCCCGTGTCAGAGAAGGTTATTTGCACAGCGCCGTTTACATTTTTGGCTGTTATGGTCAAACAACCTCCATTGGGCATCGCTTCTTGGGCGTTTTTGGCCAGGTTCAGAAAGACGCGCTGCAGTTGTTCTCCGTCTGCCATGACCGGCTGAATGTCTGACTCGATGTACTTCAGGGAATCGATGTCATCACGCTTGGACAAGGTTTCCAATGCCTGCTCTAGCACTTCAACCAGGGTTGTCTCAACCAACGTGGCCTCTTTCAGCTTGGCGAAGCTCATCAGATCAGCGATGCTTTGGTTGGACTTGTTAATCTGGTTATCGATGATCTGGATGCAATTGTTGAGTTTGGCGTTTCCGTCAAAGATGCCGTTGTTGACTAATTCTTTCTTCAACAGGTAGGCGGCGTTTCTGATGGCGCCAAGGGGATTGCGAAGGTCGTGAGCCATGCCCGCCGATAGCTGCCTGATCACCGCCAGTTTCTCGCCTCTGAACGCTAACTTCCTGTAGGCGTTCAGCGATAATGGGAATGAATCAATAATCGCGAATCGTCAAGACATCAAGGGTAAAGCTACGTTCTGGGTGCGCTCCCTGCGTCTAATCCACCCGTCACAACCCGCACCTGACCGTCCAAACGGTTTCTCCCCACCACCTGATAAAATAGAGTCCGCTGTCCAACCGCTCTCCGGGCTTCTTCATCGAGGCTGGTGGTGCCTGGCAGTGCCCCACAGACATCAGAAAGGACACCAATCATGGCTTCAGAATCACCGTCGATGACAAAGACGGATAAGAACCTTTGGTCGGCCATCGTCTCCGAGGCTTTGGCCTACTTGAAATACAACGCCTACGCCCACCGCGCCCTGGAAGAGGGACACCCGGAGGTCGCCCAGGTTTTCCAGGAAGTGGCCGGCGCCGAGACCATCCACGGCATGAACCACCTACGGGTCTCGGGCGGACTGGACACCACGACGGTAAATCTACGCACGGTAACCGAGGGCGAGTCCAAAGAATACAGCACCATGTACCCCAAGATGATCCAGGACGCTTTGGACGAAGGCCGCCAGGACGCAGCCGATTCCTTTGCCTTGGCCATGGACCGGGAGCGCCACCACCTGGAGGTATTCACCAACGCCTTAGATCTATTGGAAGCCAAGACGGCCGCCATCGCCGCCGCAGGGCAGCCGGTGGTTGCAACGTCGAACGAAATCCCGGCTGCGGCTCCGGTCGCGACTCCGGGCAGCGCCCTTCAGGTTGAAACCGACGGCATGACCATGGCCGACTACGTCAGCGCCGCTACCGAGATCGACCGGGAGCGGTGGCGGGTCGCCCGCTTGGGCCGCCTACGTGAGGTGGTATTCGGCGCCCAGGATGGTCTTCTGAGCACTGTCGCTTTGGTCACCGGCGTGGCCGTGGCGGTAGAGAACCAGACCACTGTCCTCGTCGCCGGCCTGGCCGCCGCGCTTCCTGGGATGCTGTCCATGGCCACCGGAGCGTTCTTGGGCTCGCGCGCCGAGCAGGACGTGCAGCGGGCGGAGATTGCCAGGGAGGCCCAGGAACTGGAGGACAATCCAGCGGAGGAGTTGGCCGAGCTGGTGGTCCTATACCAACGTGAGGGCAAGACCTACCAGGAAGCCCGGCATCTGGCCGACGAGATCGCCGAGGACAAGGACCTGTGGCTCCGGACCTTGGTGGAGAAGGAACTGGGCATCAGCCCCGACGAAACGAGCAGCCCGATGAAAGACGCCCTGACCATGGGTGTGGCGTTCATCTTGGCGGCCATCATTCCCATCATGCCCCACTTCTTCATGGAGGGAGGGGCGGCGATCAGCGTCTCGATCGCGGCCGCACTCACTGGACTGTTCATCCTCGGTGTGGGCAAGGGCCGGCTGGTGCAGCGTTCGCCGCTACTACAAGGGTTGGAGATCCTGACGATCGGGGCGATTTCCGCAGGGATCGGGTTCGGACTTGGGGCTCTGATTCCGAGGCTGATTGACTTGGGGTAGGCTGTTTGGTTCTGCCACATGGGGCATGTCAGAATGCCGCTCATCCTGAGACTGTCGAATGACCCTCTCACGGCAAGCGGGGCTAATGTGAATTGTTGGCCCTCACCCCAACCCTCTCCCTTGTGAGGGAGAGGGAACTTTGCCCTCGTTAGCTGTTTGTGCGGGAGAGGATGCCCCGGGCGGCGGCTATGAAGTCTACGGGGTTGTCGCCTTGGACTAGGTGGCCGGCGTTCTGGATGGTCTTGGTGGTGCAATCGGTCATCACCTGACCCATCTTTGCCAGGGTTTCTTCGGCAAAGATGTCGCTGCGGCTGCCTCTGACCACCAAAGACGGGCAGTCCACGGCTTCGACGCACTCCCACAACTTTTCGGTGGTCCAGTTGGGGTCGCCGCCGCTGCGGGTCCGGTTGCGGGTCTCCGGGTCCCATTTCCAGGACCACTTGCCATCTGCCGTCTGGCGGATGCTGTATTTCAGAGCGCCCAAGACCTGCTCTTCGGTCCGCCCGGTGTATTCTTTGACCCGGTCGGCGAACTCTTGGAAGCTATCAAGGTTGTTGGGCAACTCACGGAAATCGCGGATGCGGTCCTGGCCGCGGCGCTGGGTCTCGGGGCCGGTGTCCACGATGGTCAATGACCGCAGCGTCCCCGGATGACGCGATGCCCAGATAAAGCTGTTGCGTCCGCCCATAGAATGGCCCATGAGGTTGAAGTCTTTCAAGCCGAGCCCGTCAACTACGCCGTCAATATCTGCCTGCATCGCGTCCAGGGAGTAAACGCCGTCGGTAGCCCAGTCGGTGTCGCCGTGGCCGCGCTGGTCAACGGCGACGACATGATAGTCCGGAGATAAAGCCAAGCTGACGAAGTCCCAACTGTGCGCTTGCTGGCTAACACCGTGGAGCATGATCACGGTGGGGCTGGCTGAGTCGCCCCACTCCAGGTAGTGGAAATTCAGTCCGTTGGCCTTGACCGTGCGGTCTAAAGGCTCATTCTCGTCAGTGAAGGGCACCCCCATGCCTCGCGCCGCTTCGTGCAAGGATAGCCCCATTGAATGAGACGCCATATTTTCTCCTCCGGCCAAAGTCCAAAACCATGATAAACCGAGTGTCAACATTCCTGGGCATACGACTCCGGCGTAGCCGTGGCATTCACATTCGATGTGGCTGATGCTATTATTAGACGGTTGCGTATCAGCATCTCTCGGAGCAATTCCACGAGCGCCGTTCCTATTGGGAACCGCCTCGCGCAATCATAAGCGGCATTAAAACCACCGGAGACCATCGTCCCATGACCACCAACGCAGTCGAGATCGAATTAAACCCCAGAGAACTTATGGGCAAAAAGGCCGGGCGCTTGCGCCGGGCCGGTATCGTGCCCGTACACCTATACGGCCCAGGTATGGAGCCGCGGGCATTACAATGCAACGCCTCCCAGTTGATTCGAGTCCTGGCCACGGCCGGGGGCGCAACGCCCATACACATCACCATTCAGGGCGAGCCCGGAAATCACCTGGCCTTCGCCAGGGAGATTCAGTGGGACCCCAAGCGCGACGACCTGTTGCACGTAGACCTCTTGGCCGCCGACATCAGCCGGCCGGTAACAGCTCAGGTTCCCATAGTATTGATCGGCGAGTCCGCTGGGGCCCGCACCGTCAGCGGGACCGTGATGCACCAACTTCGCACAGTTGACATCCAGGCCCTGCCTCTGGAGATGCCCAGCGAGATCGAATTGGACATATCGGTGATGGAAGAGCCTGATTCGGTGATTCGCGTTTCCGACCTACCCATCCCTGAAAACGCCACACTGCTCTCCGATGTTGAAGACCTCGTCGTCCGGATCGAGCTACCCAGAGTCGAAGTGGAAGTGGAAGTCGAGGTAGGTTTGGAAGAAGGCGAAGAGGGCGCTGGAGCCGACAATGGCGGCGCGGCAGAGGCGTCCGAGGAGTAATCTCCGGAGCCCAGCCGTTTTGCTGTCTGCGAGTGATATTCGCTGAAATCCGTGGGCTTTGGAAAACGAAAAGAACGCCGGAGGAGCAATCCCCAAGGGGTAAGCGGCCTCCGGCGGTTGTTTTGGAGATAGGGAAATGTTCCTAACCTACGTCGGGGAATCAGGAGTCACCGGCGACACCGTTACCGACCCTACTCAGCCGCACCAGGTTTATACCGGACTGTTCGTACACGAAAGCCAATCGATCTCGATCAACGGTGAGTTCAACGCACTTTGCCGCCGCCATTTCGGCGCCCCTCTGGGCCAGGAAGACGCCCCGGCCGTGATACGGCCGGCAGACGTTTACCAGGGCCTGGGTTACTTCGCAAGCTGGCCAACGTTGAAGCGGAACGAACTGATTCAAGACTGCCTGGGCATCATGATCCGGCGCGAGACCCCGGTGATCACTTCCTACATAGACAAGCAACGATTCGTCGATGCCAAATCTGCAGGCACCCACGACTTTCTAGCTCCATGGGAGACTCCAACAGGGCCGCTGGTCAATAAGTTCTTCTTCGCCGTAAGCATGTTCCTCGACGAACTCAACATGTCCACCATGTCCGAAGACCAGATCATGTCCGGCTCGATGTCCGTCTCCAACCACTCGCTGATCGTCGCCCAGAACGGGGCCTCAATGAAACCTCGGTTCATGGGGGAATTTCTACGTTCCGACGAAGGGATAGACGCCACGGGCCTGATCGACGACATCTGCTTCGTGGACCAGGAACACTCGGTGGGCAGCCAACTCTCCAACCTCGTCGCCTATCTGGCCCGCCGCTGGCTTCAGAACCCGGAGCGGCCCCACCCTTACTTTGACGGCCTTCGCGACAATAAAGTGATCCAAGTCATCTACCCGGTCACGATCTAGGCGGACGACCCAGCTAACCCGCCCGTACCATGCGCCGCAGAAATGCGCTGAGCAGGTCCACGGCCATCACCAGGAACAGGTCCCAGAGAATCATCAGAGCCACGTCGGTGTACTGGAAGAAGCTGAGGCTGAGTCTGAATTCCCGGCCCAGCCCTCCGGCGCTGACGAAGCCCACCACCACAGTGGTCCGTATCAACACTTCCCAGCGGTAGAGCAGGTAGGTCAGGAACTGGGGCATCGCCTGGGGGATGATTCCGTAGGCCAACATCTTCGTTGAGAGCCCCGATATCGGAAGCTCCGCTCTCCACAAGCCGCCAAGTCAGGCCATGGGAGCCAGAGTAGTTGGGCGGCGACTTGAAACTGGAGTCGGCGTCCAATCCAGTCTGCTGGAGAAAGTGCCGTGGCATCAGGTGCCCCGAGGTCGAACTCTCGCTACCAAAGGTGATGGTGAGATCGCTGGCGAGGCTGCTCAAGTCACCCAACGTATTGGCCGCCACGTCGTTTCGAACGATGAACTTAGAATGGAACTCGGCGTCGTGTTCCCGCTGGACTATTGCCTGAGCACCCCGGTCCAGTAATCGTGCCTGTACCCCGGTTAGCCCGCCGAAAAAAGCCAGGTCGAGCTTCCCCTGGCTGAAGGCCGTCAGCACCGCGGCGTAATCGACGCTGGGAACGTATTCGACTTCCACTCCCAGGTTTCTAGAGAGGTATTCGGCGAACCCGCCATACCGCCGGACTAGCCTCGACGCATCTTGGTCGGGGATGCCCCCGACCCTGAGCACGGGCGCGTCGCTACCGCCGCATGCAGCAGGTAAAAACAGGATTCCGGTGAGGGCCAGGCCGAGCAGGGGTTCCCGCATGTAAATCTCTTCTCTCCCTCTCTTTCCGCTGACGGAAGGACCGTTGACGGAAGGGCCGCTACCCAAAATGGGCAAATGCTCACAAAGACTTGGTAGTCCAACGGCATACCTGGGGCGTGGAAGGCGAAGAGCGGCTCTGGGGGAAGATGCTAAACGAGAAGCTAGATGAGAAGCTGATCGAGGACCGGGGGGACCGCCGGCTGTTCCAGGCCCCGCAGGCATGGACTCAAGTGAAATCGGCGCTGGATTTCTCGGTCGCTATGGGGTTTGTGACTAACACATCAAAAAAATTGATGCACGACATAAATATAGTCAATGCAACGGCTGCTGATAGGCTGATATCCACGCCTAATACCCCCGGCGGTTCCTTTACAAGGCATGGGCCCGGCATTACAATCGCTAGTCTGAGGAAACGACGCATTTCGCAGTTTTCTCAGATATTTTCACCCGATTAATTCGACTTTACTTGCCCAGGACTCTTAGGAAAAAATGGCAGACCGCGAAGACACACTGCTAGAGAACCGGGCCGCCAAGCTCGCACGCATCCGCGCCAACGGCCTTGACCCCTACCCGGCCCGATTCCACCGATCCTACGACACCGCCACTGCCACCTCGTTATTCGAGGAATTAGAGCAGAACGACCCGCTCCATGAGAAGCTTCAAAACGTCACCCTAGCCGGACGGATCACCTCGATCAGGGACATGGGCAAGGCCGCGTTTCTAGACCTCCGAGACGCCTCCGGAGTGATCCAGGCCCTTCTTCGCCAGAACAACCTGAAAGACGGTTTCGACCTGCTCAAGGACCTGGACATCGGCGACCACCTGGGCGTCCGCGGCGACTTGATCCGGACCCGGGCCGGCCAGGTTACCATCGACGCCATGGAACTGACCGTCACCGCCAAGGTCATGCGTCCCCTGCCCGAGAAGTGGCACGGGCTGAAAGATGTGGAGACCCGTTACCGTCAACGCTACCTAGACCTGATCGCCAACCAGGACGAGGTCATGCCGGTGTTCGTCTTGCGCAGCAAAGTAGTCCGCGGAATACGCCGGTTCCTGGACGACCGGGGCTTCCTGGAGGTGGACACCCCCATCCTGGTGCCGGTGGCCGCCGGGGCCCACGCCAAGCCCTTCGTCACCCACCACAACGCACTGGACCAGCAACTCTATCTGCGCATCGCCACCGAACTCTACCTGAAGCGGCTAATCATCGGCGGATTCGACAAGGTTTACGAAATCGGCCGGGTCTTCCGAAACGAGGGGATCGACCAGGACCACAACCCCGAGTTCACGCTGCTGGAGAGCTACGAGGCCTACGCTGATTACAACGACGTCATGGAGATGGTCGAGCAGATGGTATCCACCATCGCCGCAGACGTGAACGGCTCAACCGAGGTGTGTATCGGCGACCAGGTCATCGACTTCGCGCCACCCTGGCAGCGGGTGAGCCTGCGGGAAGAACTTCAAAAACACAGCGGCATCGACCTGGAGTCTTTCGATGACGACGCCCTGCGACAAAAGGCCGGCGAGATGGGCATCGACACTAAAGTCCTGGAGAGCCGTGGACGCTTGGTCGACAAGCTGCTTTCGACCTTCGTTGAACCACACTTGATCCAGCCGACGTTCGTGCTGGACTACCCGGAAGAGATGTCCCCTCTGGCTAAAGCCAAGCCCGGCGCCCCAGGCTACGTGGAGCGCTTCGAGGCCTTTGCCTTTGGCATGGAGATCGCCAACTCCTACAGCGAGCTCAACGACCCCAAGGTCCAACGAGAGCGTTTCGAAGACCAAGCGGAGATACAAAGGCTGTACGAGAATGAAGATGTTGACCGGCAGGATGAGGACTTTCTCACTGCCATGGAGTACGGCATGCCTCCCACCGGCGGTCTGGGCATCGGAATCGACCGCTTGGTGATGCTCCTTGCCGGGCAACCGTCCATCCGTGACGTGCTGTTGTTCCCCCAGATGAGGACCCAACAAGGCGGTTCAACTGAAGAAAACTCTGAAGAATGATTCCCCGTCATAAGTGACCCATGCTATCCATCGAACACATAAGAGAACACCCCGACGAGGTGCGCCGCGCCCTGCAGACCCGCGGCGAAGATGACTCGATCACCAAAGTCCTGGAACTTGACGCCCAGATCCGCGCCGCCACCACCCAGCGCGACGACCTGAACGCCGAGCGGAACCGGGTCAGCAAGGAGATCGGGCAGGCGCGCTCCCAGGGACAGGAAGCGCCTGAAGAGGTCAGGGTCCAGATGCGGCAGATCGGCGACCAGGCCGACGCCCTGAATGAGGAGACCAAAGTTCTGGGAGATAAGCTCAGCGGGCTCATGTTGACCCTCCCCAACCTGCCCCAAGACGACGTGCCGGTAGGCGAAGACGAAACAAGTAGCGTCATCATCCGGCAGAACGGCGAGCCGCCGGCCCTGGACTTCTCCCCCAAGCCCCACTGGGACCTGGGCGAGGAACTAGGCATCATCGACTTTGAGCGGGGCACCAAGCTGGCGGGAAGCCGGTTCTACACCATGCTGGGCTACGGCCCCAAGATGGAACGGGCTCTCATCGCCTGGATGTTGGACCTACACAGCAACGAGCACGGGTATACCGAGGTCTCTCTTCCCGCAGTGGTCAAACGAAAGATTATGGAGGGCTCCGGCAACCTGCCCAAGTTCGCCGACAACCTCTATCACGACGATGAAGACGACCTCTGGCTGATACCCACCGCAGAAGTCCCTATCACCAACCTTTACCGGGACGAGATCATCCCCGCCAACACTCTGCCGCTGAAATACGTGGCCCAGACTCCCTGCTTCCGCCGCGAGAAGGCGTCGGCGGGACGGGACACCAGGGGCATCAAGCGGGTGCACCAGTTCAACAAGGTTGAGATGTACCAGTTCGTGGAGCCTGAGACCTCCAACCAAGAACTGGAAAAACTGGTGGACGATGCCGAAGATGTCTGCCGGAAGCTAGGGTTCACCTACCGAGTGCTGCAGCTCTGCACCGGCGACATGGGTTTCGCATCATCCAAGACCTACGACATCGAGGTCTGGGCCGCCGGTTGTGAAGAGTGGCTGGAGGTCAGTTCCTGCTCCAACTGCACCGACTTTCAGGCACGACGTTCCAATATTCGGTACCGGGCCGAAGAGGGCGGACGCCCCCGTCTTCCCCACACGCTGAACGGCTCCGGACTTGCCCTGCCCCGAGTCATGATCGCCATCATGGAGAACTACCAACAGCCCGACGGCTCGGTGGTAATTCCAGAGGTTCTGCGGCCGTACACAGGGTTTGACGTCATTCCGGCAAAGGAACCCGCCTAGGCGCCGCTTCCGTTTCTCCAATTGGCCAGGACATCCCAACTATCGGCGTCCATGAAGTCGGCCCAGCGGCGGTACAGGTTCCGCAGGTTGTCCTCGCTGGACTTGGCTTCGGACAGGTCCGTGACCAGGCCGGGGAACTTAAGTCCGTCCACCTCGAAATCAGCCCTCTCGTAGCCCATGCCCTGTTCGTAGGAGTAGGGATAGCGCCGGGCGATGGTCCCCCTACTGGCTGAGTGGGCGTAGTTCCAGTTCTCCATGTCGTCCTGCTCGGTTAGGCCGCCGGGACCGGAATATCGGATGTAGTACTCCCGCAGGAAATTTTTGACCTCGTCCGGCGCGGCACGGTCCACCAGATACCAGCGCCACACCTCAGTCTGATGGACTCCCCGAGGGTGCCACACGGCGATGGTGCGCGGCTGGCGCGGATGCAGCGCCGTATTGGGAAAGATCTCGCCGGGGCTGCCGATCAGCCGGCCCCATTCTCCGCGGACGCGCCGCCGCTCCCGCTCGCAGTGGGCGAAATACTCCGACACCACGGGCGAGTCCTGGTAGGCCGGCGGGGTGGAATCTCCCTTGGTGAGCAGGTAGGCACCAGTATGATGACCTCGCTCAGGAAAAAGGATGTGCAGCCTCTTGGCTTGATTCCGTTCATTCATGTCCCGCCGCCCGGTGCCACTGGGGCCGATACCCACCATATCCACCGAACGGTGGCTGATGTTGTGGTAACTGTCGCCGCTGAAATTCTCGGCCGGGAATTTCCAGTTACATGGAATCATCCACTTCTGGACGCCACCGATGATCTCGGAGCCACCCTCGCTGCCGTCCCATGAGTCCAGGCTCAGGTCCAGGAACATCTTGAAATCGCCCAGGTACTCCAGGAACGGCGGTGCGGTCTGATCCCAAGTCGCCCAAACCGTCCCCTTATAGATGCACAATTGGGCAACTTCAACCAGGCCCCACTGCGTCCGGTCAATCTCCCCGTGGTAGGCGTCTTTGAAGTAGGGTATGCCGGCCAATTTCCCGTCGGTGGCGTAACTCCAGCCGTGGTAGGGGCAGGTGAACACCGGGGTGTTGCCTTCGTCGTAGCGGCACACCTTCATTCCGCGGTGCCGGCAGGAGTTCAAGAAGACATGCACCTTGCTCTCCCGGTCCCGGCACATGATCACCGACTCCTCGCCCATGCCCGATATGAAGTAATCGCCCGGTTTTTCGATCTGGCTTTCGTGTCCGATGAACAACCAGGACCGGGCGAAGACCTGCTCCAACTCCCGCTGGTAGATCTCCTCGTTTACAAAGATCTCCCGGCTGATCTGCCCTTTCGACAGGTCTACGTACGCGTCTTTGTACTTCTGGTTTGGAGCTATCGCCATGGCGCCTTTCCTCCGGAATAGATGGTAATACAGGGCCTGAATTTGGTGGCGCAATCTTAGCACGCTTCTCTACCCACAGTCGGCGTTGGTATCCGATCTTGGCAGCCCGAAACAACTCCCCTTCCTCAGCCATCCCTCCGTGGTCTAAAATACCCTGAATTCGGACTGAGATCGTGAGAACCAAGGAGGTGCAAGATGGCTGGAAAAGTAAGTTGGGGAATCTCCATCCCCCAGGTGTTCTTCGATGGGCCCATCGACATGCCGCTGATCGAGAAGTGGTCGAAGCGGGCCGAGGCCCTAGGATTCGAGAGTCTTTGGACGCAGGAAGCCATCACCGGTGCGGTGCCCATACTGGAGCCGGTGACCTTGCTGTCTTACCTGGCGGCCATCACAGAGAACGTCCGGTTGGGCACATCGGTGATCGTGGCGCCCCTGCGCAACCCGATCCAATTGGCGAAGAGCCTGGGCAGCCTGGACCACCTGAGCGGCGGCCGGCTGATAGCTGGGCTGGGTCTGGGAGGCAACGCCAACGATATCCCGCCCTTCGGCATCTCAGCGGAGAAGCGGGTACGCCGGTTCACCGAGATCATCGACGTGATGAAAGCGCTTTGGACTCAGCCCGAAGCCCATTTCCAAGGTGAGTTCTGGCAGCTCGACGGTCTCAAGATGGAGCCCAAGCCCCTTCAGAAGCCTCACATCCCGATCTGGCTGGGGGCACGGCACACCAACGCCCTTAGGCGGGCGGTCAGGCACGGTGACGGCTGGATGGGCGCAGGCTCGTCCGACACCGAAAGTTTCGTTACAGCCGTAGATCAGACCAAGATGTACTTGGAGGAAGCCGGCCGTGACCCAGGGTCTTTCACCATCTCCAAGCGGGTCTACGTCGCGGTGGATAACGACGAAGACCGCGCTGAAGGCCGTCTGAAGGAATGGTTCGGCAAGCGTTACGGCAACGTCGACATGGCCTCCCAGGTATCGGTCTGGGGCTCCTCAGCCAAAGTGACGGAAGAACTGGCCAGGGTCACCGGCGCTGGGGCGCAGATGGTGCTGCTGAACCCTGCCTTCGACGACATGGAGCACCTCGATGCTTTGGCGGAAGAGGTTATTCCGCATATCTAGAACGGCCTTCTCTGCAGGTATTCGATGGGGCGTCTCGATACACTGGGCGCCCCTTTACTCGTCAGTCTTTCCCCCACATGCCCCTGCGATGATACAGCCGTGGCGTCCTTGCATTGAATCTCCGGGTAGCTTACGTAGATTCGCGGCTGGATTTAGCGCGCTGCCCCTTCGAAAATATAAGGACATAGTTTCATATTCTGGCTGGCCCATCAGTCGCTATTGGAAAGCCGGACTGATGGTTGAATAGGGGAAATACTTGAATGCTCCTGCCAAGCGACAACAACCTAGCCTGATGAGATCAATCACCTCTGCTCTTGCAAAGGTCCTCGCCCCAGGCCGCAATGATGATCTGACCGAGGAGCGAGCGGCTTACGCTGAGATCGGCCGGATCGTTGCTATCCCGTTCAGCGTTGCGAACGTATACGAAAGGTTCGCCGACCAGTCTGCCCAAAGAGTGTGCCTCGTCATCGGGAATCGCAGGAACTTCGCCACTGATGGCTAGATTGATAGCATCTAACGCCGCAAAAACGTCGGTGGCTGAGTCGGGGCGTTCCGATGGGTCCTTTGCCAGCATGCGCATGATCAGGGCTTCCAAGGACCGAGTACACTGCCCATTGTGCCAGGTCGGGGCTACCGGTGGGGTGTTGATTTGCTGCCCGATTATGGCGACAGAGTCATCGCCCAAAAAGGCGGTCTGCCGGTGACCAGCTCGTAAAGCATGGCCCCAAGAGAGTACAGGTCTGATTTTGGAGTGACTTCTCCGCCCATGGCTTGTTCCGGAGGGGTGTAGGAAACGGTGCCGACCATCGTGCCTTCTTGCGTTATTCGGGATTGGTCCAGTGATACCGCCAGGCCGAAGTCACCGATCTTGGCGACGCCATCAGCGTTGAGCCAAACGTTTCCCGGCTTCAAATCGCGATGGACGATGTCACGGCTATGGGCAAATTCCAGGCCACGACAGGTTTCTTGAGCAATCTTGACCGTCTGCTCCAGCGGAAGTATATGTCCGGAGGCTTCTTCTATTAACCGTTCTACGTCTCCGCCATCCATCAACTCGGCCACCATGAAAGGCTAGTCACCCTCTTCTCCTAAGTCGAAGACGGTGACTATATGGGGTGTGCGCCTAGTCGGCCCATGGCCTGGGCTTCACGTTGGATGCGGGTGCGGGATGTGCTGTCCATGCCCTCGGTCTTGATCAGGGCAAATGCGACGTCCCTGTCTAGTGTCGCGTCATGGGCAAGATAGACCTTCTTCTTGCCGCCCTCCCCCAGAATTCGCTTCACCTGGTAGCGGCCATCGGCGAAGGATGTTAGTTGAGAAGATGCGCTTGCTGACCGAGAGGCAGGTTTGGAATCGCGATTCGCTGTACTGGCCGCACTGCCAAGTGCCCGTTCAGCACTAGCCAAGAAGTTAACGGCATCGGCGTTGTCTGGGTCTAATGCCAGAACCGCCTGGGAGCGGGCAAGTACAGTCTCCCAATCTAGTTGGTCGATAGCCTCTTCAACTTGGTCTAACAGGCGGTCTATTCGCCGCTGAACTCGCTCGCTGGCCATAATGGGGGAATGGTAATACCGCCGCAGTAGACGTGTCTATAACGGCCACGTTTCGATCCAGGGAAAACGCCAGTAAGCCTCCTACATCCGACGATGATGAGAAGGCCTAGATCGAAGAGGACTTTCTCAGCCGCCTTGGGAGGCGTGGTGTGCAACCATGCGCCAGCCGTCTTCGTAGCGGGCGAACACGTTGGTGGCGTAGGTACTGAAGTTGGTGGCCTGCCCCTGCACCACGCTGGTGATTCCTTCGACGCAGGTGACGCAGCCGAATTCTCCCTGGACGACCACGTTCAAGTAGCGCACCTGGAACTGCATGAGAGCTGTGTTCTGGAAGATGCGGTCCCAGCTTTGACGTATATCTTCCCAGCCGATCAGGGGCGGCCAACCGGGGTGTACGCACATGGCCCGGTTGGAGTTCTCCCAGACCCGGTCCATGACGTCGATGTCCAGGTCGGAGAACGCGTCATAGAACCGCTGGTTGGCGGCTTTGATCTCTTCGACGATCTCCGGCTCGGGCTGAATATTCACGATTAACCCCGGCTCCGGCCGGCCCGGTTGACCCAGTACTCCCAGGCCCGCTCTTGACCCGTGAGACGCATCTGGCTGTCGGACATCATCTCGATCTCGCCGGGCGACAGGTATTTGACCTCGCCTAGTTGCAGGGATTGCAGCAAAAGCCCGGCATTGACCTGGAGGTACACCGAGGCCATCACCACCTCGCGGATCGTCTGGCCGGCGATCACGCAGCCGTGGCCGCGCATCAGCGAGACCCGGCGGTCGCCCAGACAGGCGGCCAGGTCCCGGCCCTGGTCCATGTTGGTAACCAGCATGTTTGTGTCTTGGAAGTTGTCGCGGATGTCCCATACCGGCAGTTCTGGCCCAATGATGGCGCCCAGGTGGAACATGGGCCGCAGTGGTGTGTTGGTCACGCTGAAGGGAATCACGGTCGGCGAGTGGTTGTGCACCACGGCCATCACGTCTTCCCGGGCCTGGTAGATTCCGCCGTGAATCGGCCGCTCGGTATACATGGACCGGCCCTGCTGGTCGACGGGGTCTCCCTCCAGGGTGTACTCCATCAGGTCCGAGACTTCCACCAGATCAGGGGCCCGCGACTGGGACAGGATGTACCGGTCGGGCCGCTTCGGGTGCCGGATGCTAACGTGGCCATAGGCGTCAACCACGCCCTCCCGCGCCAAGATCCGGTTGGCGGTAACCAGCAGTTTCAACTGTTCGTCGATATTGTTCATAATAAATCTATTCTACTTTTCGACCCGTAGGGGCAGGTTTCTAACCTGTCCTCTTCAACAGCCAATATCGTTTTAGGTTCGGACCATCTTACCGGCCCCCAAAACGTCGCGGGACATCAGCAGTGGCAAATTGAACGCACCTGGTTGACCACAAGCCTGGCGGGTTGGAAACCCGCCCCTACGTCCATCGTCGTTCTACCATTCGCGGGAATCACGAAGGAGGCTCTGCCGATTTCAGCCAGCAGAGCCTCCTCACAGATCACTGGACCGTTCGTCCGAACAAAACGCGGCTGCGCCGCCCTAGTGCATGGGCGAGAAGGATGAGGGGACCATTATCTTGTTCTCTTGGTTCACCAGGAACTCCCGGGTGGGCGGCGGCCAATGGGGGCTCTTGGACGCTTCGGCGCGGATGGTGTTCCGCTGCTCCAGGTCTTCGTAGGGCCAGATGTGGACCCACTTGTTCAGTCCGCCAACGTCGGTGTACATCGCGGCGGCCAAGGGGGAATGCTCCTCACGGTGGGGGACGGCATCGGCCCATATGTCGATGACCTTGCCGATGCTACCGGTCTTGTAAATGTAGGAGCGCATCTCATAGATCTTGCCCAACGCCTGGCCTCCGCCCAGGGGACGCATGAACGGCGCCGGGATGAAGATCTCTGAGTTCATGCTGACGTACATCTCGGGGTCATTCGGCGGCGGCCAGTGGTCGTCTTTGGCGGCCTCGGCGCGGATGCTGTCGCGCTCTTCCACGCTCTCGTAGGGCCAGACGTGAATCACCTGGTTCAGTGGGCCGATTTCCGTGTGCCAGAAAGCCCCCAGCTTGGAGTATTTCTCGCGGTAGGGCAGGGCCTCGCCGAAATTCTTCTCGAATTCGGGGACGCTGCCGGGTCTCAGGGTATAGGTACGCACTTCGTAGATCATGGTGGCTCCTCTCCGGGTCGTTCGTTTACTCAGGAAGATTGCTTTCCGATTGCCCAGCCAGGCTCGATTCCAGCCCGGCGTGAAGTTACGCGACAGTGTAGCAAAACTGGTGGGGTGGGGCAAATTAGCCGAAGCTAATTCCATGCCTGCTGAATCACCACTTTGGCGCAATGCTTTTCTGCGGCTTGGAGCAATTCCGGATGCGACTCAGACGGGTTGCCTATGGTGCAGACCACGGCCCACAGCCCGGCGCGGGTCTCACGGCCGAACCGGGACATCACCTCTTCTGTGTTTCCACCCGTCAGCGACAGCTCTATCCCACCCGCCACATTCCGGACCGCGTCTAGGGCTTTCGGCGCGCCAGCCACAAAATCGGCGTATTTTAGCAAGCCGACAGCCGAGACACCCAACTCGGACGGGCGTTCGGGGTCCAGAACGATGAAAGTAACGGCGCGCTCTTTGGCGTTGAACGCTTCCACGTACTTGCGGGTCTCCACGATCTGGTTAGAGTGGCTGGCTTCATGGCCCGACGACCGCTCGACCAGCTCCAGCAGCGTCAGCGCGGGGAAGAAGTTCTCCGGATTGGGCGCGGTCACCGGCTTGGACATCTGTTCTTCGGTCAGGCCTGCCACCAACGCCCGGAAGCGTTGGTAGTTCTCGTCCAGATGGGCCACGTCTTCTTTGAGTTTTTTCTCGCGGCTGTTGAAGGGCGGCAGCATTTCCATCTTCCCGGCGGCGATGTCCTCAAGGGCCGCCACGAACTTCTCAGTGTCCAGATGGTTCAGTACCTCCCAGACCGACCACCGGGAGCCCAAGAAGGCGTCCGCCGGATCCAGTCCTTCCAGGGAGGCATGAAGGGTCTTGTGCCCCTCGTCCAACCGCTCCAACACCCGTGCCTGGCGTTGGAGCATATTCTGGTTCGTAGCCATCGGTTCTCCAAAATCTCTATTTGTGAGGCCATTCTAAGGCCGGGGATGCTCCAGCGAAAGAGGCGGCAGTGGTACAATTTTCTTGCACCACCATGACTGAAGCTAGAAACAGAACAGCCACGCCTGCGGCCGGACTCAACGGAGACTGGCTTACCAAAGAGCGCCTGCACAATCTTCTGAACGTGCGGAAGCCGGTCGAAGATGAAGTTACTTCGACCGTCTATCTGCGACCCGGCGAATCCGTTGAGTCGGTCGAGTGGCGGGAGCTGCTGGCCCGATTGGGCAAGACGCCCGAGGAGAGCGGCTGCGGTCTGGTTTGTTTTCGCGGCGGAGACCGGGCGCTGGTTATTGCGCCGCCGTTTCCTGTGACCGAAAACAGCCAATTCGATACGTGGAACGAGCGGCCGTTGTGGTCGCTTTTGGACGCGGAACGCACGGTGGGCGTGGTGCTGGTGCGCCTGGGCCGCTACTCGGTGGCGGTCTACCGAGGCGGTGACCTGGCCACTTCTAAGACCGACTCACGCTATGTGAAAGGCAAACACCACGCCGGTGGGACGTCCCAACTGCGCTACACCCGCGTGAGGGAAGGACAGATGCGGCGGCTGTACGTGAAGGTGTGCGAGACCATACGGGCGCAATTCGAGCCGGTTGCCAGCGAACTGGACCACGTGATTCTGGGCGGAGAGAAGTTCACCTTGAACGGTTTCTTGAAGGTCTGCCCACGACTCGATGAGTACAAAAACATCACCTTGAAACGAAGACTGAACATCCGTGACCCCAAACGCGACACCCTGGACGACCTGGGCAGCACGCTTCACGAGAGCCGCGTCTGGGCCGTGGATTGGTGAACATTGAGCGACGCTGAACCGGATCCCGATAACCCGCCGGTATCAATGCGGCACGATTTCAGTACCCGGACCGCGCCTGCCACCTGGGACAGCGACCTAGGCGGATTCGGCTTTGCCGGGCCGCTGTTGGAGTTCGACCAAGTCCGGGAGCAGATCGCCGCTTACACTAAGACCGTGGTGGGCGGAGAACGGGCTAGGGCGCTAACCCCCACCCGCGACCTGCTGGAGATCGCCACCCGGCAGCAGGAGACCTCCGAGGCCAGGCAGTACCTGGACCAAGGGGGCGGCCTGGAGTTTGGGCCGGAAGAAGATTTCCGGGAGTTGCTCCAGCGCGCACTGCTGGGCGGACTGCTGCGGGGTGAGGAACTTTTCTTGGTACGGGAACTGCTTCGCGCAGCTCGTTACGACCGCACGGAAATGGGCCGTCACGAAGAGATACCGCTGCTGACCAGCGTCTCTGAAAACATACCCGAGTTGAGCGACCTGGAGCGCGCCATCTCCGGCGCCATCAGCCCGGCCGGCGAGGTGCTGGACAACGCCAGTCCCGTGTTGCACAACCTGCGCCGCGAGGCCCGCAACGCCCAGAACCGGCTCAACGAGATCATGGAGCGAAACCTGCGCCGTTTGCAGCGCGCGGAGTTGGTCCAAGAACCGCTGATCACCCAGCGCAACGGCCGTATGGTGCTGCTGATTAAGGCCGAGATGCGGTACCGGGTGCCGGGTATCGTCCATGACGTCTCCGATAGTGGCGCCACCGTGTTCGTTGAGCCCATGCCGGCCATCGACATGGGCAACCGCTGGCGAGAAGCACGGCTGGCCGAGGAGCGAGAGGTCGAGCGGATACTCCGGCAGTTGTCCGGCATGGTGGGACTCTCCGGAGAAGACCTGTTGCTGACCCTGGACCTGATGGCGAGACTGGACCTGGATATCGCCAAGGCCCGGCACTCGGCCGCCATCAACGCTGTAGCCCCGTGGGTGTCCGACCAGGAAGTGGCCGACCGGCACCTGAAACTTGTCCGGGCCCGCCACCCTCTGCTCACCGGCGCGGTGGTGCCCGTGAGCGTCGACCTCGACCGCGAACAGGGGGTGATGCTGATTACCGGTCCCAACGCCGGGGGCAAAACCGTGACCCTGAAAACGGTGGGTCTGCTGGCCATGATGGCCCAGGCCGGTCTGCACGTGCCCGCTGAAGAAGCCCATTTCCCCCGATTCGACGGCGTCTACGCGGACATCGGCGACCAGCAGAGCATCCAGCAGTCGATGTCGACTTTCAGCTCCCACATCGCCAACCTGAAGGGCATCATGTCCCGGGCCACGGTCCATTCCCTGGTGTTGGTCGACGAACTGGGCACCAGCACCGACCCCGAAGAGGGTTCGGCCCTCGCGAGCGCCGTGCTCCGTTACTTCCAGAAGATCGGTTCCTTTGTGGTGGGCACCACCCACCACCGGGGTGTGTCCAGGTTCGTTCAGGACCAGCCGGGCATGGTCAACGCCAGTGTGGACCTGGACCCAACCACCCTGGAGCCCACCTACCACGTCACGCTAGGTCTGCCGGGCCGGAGCTACGCCCTGACCATCGCCGCCCGGCTGGGCGTGCCCCAAGAGGTGATCGACGACGCCCGCAGCGGCATCTCCCCGGTGGAGCAGGCGACTGAGGGACTGCTGCAGGAACTACAGCAAGAACGCCGCGTGGTCGAAGAACTGCGCGAGGAAGCCGAGACGGCCAGGTCGGAAGCGGTGCGGCAACAGCGGGAGTTGGACGTTCAGTTGGCCGACGTGGAAGCGGCCAAAGCCAACTTGGTGGAAGAATCGCGTCAGCAACTGCAGCGCCGCATCTCCGGGATATTGGACCGCCTGGGCCGGGCCGAACGCTCCCTAGAAGCCTACGATCTGCGGCAGGATGCCGAAGCGCGGGTCAGGGCCGAGACCGAGTCGGTGCAAGAGATTCAGGCCCGCCGCGAAGATGTCCGGGAGGTCCAACGGCAGCTGGAATCGGCGGCGTGGTCGCCCATCGAGGTTGAAAGGATCCCCTGGCAGCAGATACTGAAAGAAGGCGACCGGGTGTATATCCGCGGCATCGCCCAGCCGGTGGAGGTCATCGCCGCGGCCGACAGCCAGGACCGGGTTGAGGTGTTGTTGGGGACGATGCGGGCCAAAATTCCGGTGTACCAGTTGGAGCGGCAGGCCGAGGGGCATCCAGCGGCAGCGTCCCAGGGAGTCTACCTGGACCGTGCGCCCAGGAAACCGGCCAACGCCGACCTGGACCTGCGCGGCCTGCGCGTGGACGAGGCACTGAGCCGGGTGGACGAAGCGCTGAACGACGCGGCGCTGGACGGCGCCGGGACGGTGCGGATCATCCACGGCAAGGGCACCGGGGCGCTGCGCCAAGCCATCCGCGAATACCTGGGCGGCCACCCACTGGTCGTGTCAGCCCAGAACGGCGAAGGACCGGGCGGGGACGGAATCACGGTGGCGGAGTTGGAGTAGAGTCCAACCGCCCAGCAACGAACTTCCCAGGAATCTCGGTGGATACAAATCGGGTCCATTACTTGGTTGAAAAGAGTGGTTTAGATGTGGATCCTTGGCGGTTGGTAAGCCCTATCGAACAAGGCAACACGTGATACCACGCCTAGACACGCTTTATAAGTGACTTCAAATCCGTTCTGATCGCATACCGGGCGAGATAAGG
>Ga0208113_1000097_pt1 | contig 41396 bp, 38 predicted proteins | sample Knorr_S7_td_NADW_FD_185598 | JGI IMG/M metagenome (GOLD analysis project Ga0208113, IMG submission 185598) | Marine microbial communities from Southern Atlantic Ocean transect - Knorr_S7_td_NADW_ad_2505m_LV_A (SPAdes) (version 2) | ecosystem: Environmental > Aquatic > Marine > Oceanic | place...
GGGCAGATCGACACTCGCTGACGGTCCCTCTCCTTCGCTCCCTCTGAGAGCGGAAACACGGTCCCGACCGAACAGTTGGACCTGCCCGACCCTGCTATTATCGGTGGCGTGTCGTTCAACCTTGAGGTTGCCGCCGCCCACACCACACTGGCTCTCGGACTCTCCAGCCGCACTCTGCTGGGTCAGGATTCGGGAATGCTCTTCGTGTTTCCTGAAGGGGACGCGGCGACCTTCTGGATGAGGGATATGCTGTTCGATGTGGACGTGAAGTTCATTGACAGAAACGGCTCCATAGTTGATATCCAGACCATGCGGACCCAGCGGGGAGCGCGGGATGATCAGCTAACACAATATCAGTCGACGGGGCCAGTGCTTTTCGCGCTAGAGATCAACGCGGGGCTGGCCGAGCAGTTCGGGTTCCAACCTGGCACGGTGATTCCGTTCGAGTAGCCGTCAGCTAGTGGTCTTCAGTTAAACAGTTGGTCTGTCATCGGCCCACGCCATTCTGAAGTCGCAACTGAAGAATGGCGAGAATAGACTTATAGTCATCCGATGTTGACATATTGAGCCTGTCACTCTAACGTCAATATGACCTGAGATTGAAATTCCCTTGTGCGATGAAGCGTCGCCCCAGAGGAGAATAATGGCAGAAATCGACCCCAGCGACTCAAGCGTCAGACGGCGCTCTCTCAGATTGCTGCACATGTCCGACTTGCACATCAGCAGCGATGTCTATGCCGATGAAGCATTCAGAGGGTTTGAGGCAGGCCTGAAACTCGGAATGGAGAATGGCGCGGACGTGGCGCTGATCGCTGGAGACCTGTTCGACAATGGCCGAATCAAGCAATCGCTGATGGATCAGGTATGGGACATCCTGGGTGACGTTGGAATGCCGGTGGTCGTTTTGCCTGGAAACCATGACACGGTTTTGACAGACGGCGCTCGTCTGGGGATAACTCCGCGGGACGTGACCGTGATGCAGGAACCTGAAGGCGAAATCGTGCTTCTAAAAGAGCATGGCCTGTCGGTGTGGGGCAAGCCGGTTTATGACCACCATCCGGGCTTCCGTCCGATGGCCGGCGTTCCTCATCGGTCGGACGACCACTGGTACGTCGGCATGGCTCACGGTCTGTACATGGACACACCGGACCCCTTCCGCGCCTCGCCTATATCTCCAGACGAGATAGCGATGGCTCCCTGTGACTACGTTGCGCTGGGACACGTCCACGTATTCCGTGACGTATCGCAGAACGGCGTTCCTGCTTATTACTCCGGCGCGCCGTCCGGGTCACAGACCAAGACAGTCGCCATCGTCGATCTCCACCCTGTGTCGGGAGTGTCCGTGTCGCCCCTGGAGATTGTCCTCGACTAAAGCTGTCAGCAATCAGCTTTCAGCCGTCAGATTTCAGACTTTGACGAGAACTATCCAAAGAAACCGATCTCCTTTTGTGTGCCATCCCAGAGGGGTTTGTTTTTCGAGTTGCCGCATCGACAGAGCGTGGCCCTGTTTCCTGCCTCAAAGGGCTGGCCGTACGACCGCTCTACGGTGATGCCTCCACTGAACCACAATGCGCCGTCTGGAGTCACCACGATCTCGACTGGAAGGTCAGGCTCCAATGAGTAGGATAAAGTGGCTGAAGGGCATCGCTCGACCATTGCCATCAACTGCCCGCGGACCCGGCTATCACATGTAGCTGAAAGCATCTTCCAAACGGTCGTGATTTCGTTGCCGCAAAAACCCACGTGCATGCACAGCGAGGTGTCGTTCTTGAGGACGATCCTCGTGCCTTTGTAACTTGCCGTGCGGCTTCCAGTTGAGCCTGTGTTGGCGGTCTCGGTCCCGTCGAACTTTCCAGATGACAGGATGTGAAGTTCGGTTGCTTGCCCTGAATGCATCAGTGTTTAGTTGGCGTTGGCATGACAATCAAGGCAGTCGGCGCGAGGTTAGTTACGCTTGGAGTTTGAGTTGTTGACACTGTCTCGGTTTCGACTGACGCAACCTGACACGGAAGAGGTGCAACTGTATTGAGGAATACGGTTTCCAAAGTTGTTGCGGTCATGTTGCCGCCCCCATAAAATACACTTCAATCTCCATTACTCGGACGGTCTGCATGCCCTACGCCCTCAACAACGGAATCAGAATACACTACCATGTCGAAGGCCACGGGCCTGCTCTGATGATGATGCACGGCTGGAGCGACAGTCTGGAGGACTGGCACGATCACGGCTACGTTGACGCCATGAAGTCTAGCTATCAAATGATGGTGGTCGATGCCAGAGGCCACGGGCGCTCTGACAAGCCTCATGCTCCAGAAGCGTACGCTATGGATACGATGGTGTCCGACATGTTGGCGGTTCTGGACCAACTAGGCATAGACCAAACTGCTTATATGGGACACTCGATGGGCGCCCGAATGGGATACAGTCTCGCCAGCATTGCACCTGAGCGGATAACCGCATTCATCCTGGGCAGCAGCGCCCCTGACAACGACAGACCCTACCGCTACCACAGACGCGCGCGGAGGCTCGGCTACGGGATGGAACGCTACCTTGCCGGCGTGGAGTCCCGATACGGAAGGATGGAACCTGAAGACCACCGAGAACGGTTCCTCGCTAACGACGCTCTGGCCCTCTCAGCCCTTACGACCGCCATTGGTAACTCCCCTGGACTGGAGAGCCTGCTGCCCAACATGGACACCCCCGTATTGATATACGCAGGAAGTGAAGATGTGATCCATCCATACGCGCAGAAAGCGGCAGAATCTGGCCCTACCGCGTCTTTTGTGTCCCTGACTGGCCTCGATCACGACGCCGCGTTCAAACGCAGTGATATGGTTGTGCCTCACGTCGAAAAATTCCTTGCTTCGACGGGCCAATAGTTGGAAGGTAAAAGATGGCGACAAGAGTAGATATCTCAGAGAAGACTAGAAGCCATCTGGCCCGGTGGTATGGCGATAATCTGCCCGGCCAGGTGACAGTTCTTCGAGGGTCGCTTATTGGAACGCTGTTCGGATTGTCTGGACAGGCGGCAGTGACGATCGACAAAACGATACACATGACGCCCAAAGCCTCCGATCTGGACACCGACCGGGGCATCGCCCTGCTGGGCCACGAGCTGTACCATGTTCTTCAACAGACCGAGCTGGGCTGGATAGACTTCCTGCTCAAGTACCTTGCTGGCTGGCGGCCGACCCATATCAAAGAGGGCTGGCGCCACCCGATGGAACGCCCCGCATACGATCGAGGCCACGAGATACGGGAGTCGTTGAGACAGGATGGTTAGACTGTCGTCCATTATGTTCGATCTTGGATTGCTTCTTTCTCATATGGCAAGAACAGGCGCCCGATGACACTATTTGCGTTTGAAACTATTGAGGAATCTCGCCAGCGCAAGCTGTTCACGCTCCTGGAGGTCGATTTCCTCTCAACACACCGTTTCTGGCTGAACATTCCGCTGATGGCGATTGCGGGAATCGCAGTCGCGGTGATTTTCTCGCTGACCGATCAGGTTGGCTCTCAGGTGTTGGTGGGTCTCGGCTCCGGGCTGCTGATTATGTTGAGCAACTTCTTTCACGGCCTGGGGCACATTATCGGCAGTCGCAAGGTGAATGCGCCGATGACGGCTTTGATAATGACTGTCACAGTTGGTGTTACGCATTTCGAAGATCGTGTCGAGCAGGGTAGTCTCGTCCACGTTGGTCGGTCGCTTGACGGGCCGACGCTGAACCTTGCTTTCGGCATAGTTGCGATTGCAATTTATCTGTTTACGCTGGACAGCCACTTCCGTCTCTTCTTTGGCATCGTCAATCTTGGATTCTGTGTGCTCATATCCCTGCCGATTCCACCTCTTGACGGCTCCGTCAACCTGCGTGAGTTGCGGAATTGGAGATAAACGCCAGCCACCAGTCATTCTGACTGACAACTCTTAACGCTTGTTACCCGTTCCACGCCGGGTCCGGATGGGCGGCCATGAACTCGGTGTCCAGATCGTAGCCTAGGCCGGGACCGGTTGGCAGGAGCAGGTTGCCGTCTCGAATGTCCAGTGGCTTGTCGAGCACGGCGTTGTAGCTCTCCAGAGCGGCGATGCTGAACTCCAGCCGGTAGAAGTTAGGCACGGTCATCATGGTGTGGGCGCCAGCGATTATCTGGATTGAGCCCATCGCGTTGTGGGGGCTGACCGGAATGTAATACGCTTCGGCCATCGTTGCAATCTTCCGAAGCTCGCTTATACCGCCGGTCCACACCACGTCGGGCATGATATAGTCGGCCAGCCGGTTCTCGAAGATGGGCAGGAAGTCGTACCGAGTGAACAGTCGCTCGCCTACGCAAATGGGCGCGGCGACGCTTTGGCGAACCTGGGCAAGCGCCTCGTAGCCTTCCGGCGGCACAGGCTCCTCGTACCAGGTCACTGAATGCTCGGCCAGCCGGTTTCCGATTCGAATGGCGGTCGGCACGTTGTAGTGTCCGTGGGCGTCGATCAGCACCTCGATCTTCGAGCCGACAGCCTCTCGAACTGCCGCCACCTTGTCCATACCCAACTCCTCGCCGTCGGCAGAGATGGCCCCTGACACGTAACCCGTGTGGAAAGGCTGCATCTCGTGGGTGAAAGGGTCGAACTTCAGGGCCGTGTAGCCCTGGGCCACTGTTGCGGCTGCGGCGTCGGCGAAATCCTCAGGAGTCGTGCATCCTGTGAACCATCCGTTGGCGTACATCGTTATGTTGTCACGGAACTTCCCGCCCAGAATTTCATAGATCGGTCGCCCCAGAGCCTTGCCCTTGATGTCCCACAGCGCTATGTCGATGCCGCTGATGACGGCGGTAACAAGCCCACGACTGCCCAGGTAGGTGTACCGTCGGAAAATCTTGTGCCACAGCCTGTCGATGTCGAAAGGGTCCTCGCCGATCAGCGTCTCTCGCACCTGATTGATGGTGCTGGCGACCACAAGACTGCCGCCTCCGGGGTAATTGGTGGCCTCGCCGTAGCCGGTTATGCCCTCGTCGGTGTCGATCTGCACAAAGGTCCATGTGCGGTTCGCGCGTCGCGAATACTCGGTGGGCTGAGTGGGGATGGGCTTAACGTCGGTGATCTTCATGGCATGATCCCTTCGGAGCGGTTGAGCGAGCCCATTGTACAGTGTCGAACCACACTTGAATCCAGGTTCTTAGTTGCTCTTCCTCATGATAGAATCCATGCGCGGTGAACAGCCTGCAAATTCATGGAAACACAAAACCTCTCAGAGGAAGGCGCAAATTGACGGACGGAAAAATCTCTGACGAGATTGTCCAACGATACAGAAACGTGACTGTGGCGACGGTCTATGGCGGTGTCATTCAAAAGTGCTACGAGCCTTGCTTTATGCGAGAGGTGCAGGCGTTCACCCCCGGCGAACACCTGGTGGGACGGGCCAAAACCCTGCGGTTCGTGCCTCCGCGCATCGACATACAAAAGGAGACTCAGCAAGGCGCGGAGTCTCCAGAATACGTTGCTATGGGTTCCTGCGAGCCGGGCGACGTGATGGTGATGGACGCGATGGGCAAGTCCTGGGCGTCCATCGGCGGCGACGTGAAAATCCTGCAACTGAAGATGGCCGGAGCCGAAGGTCTTGTGACCGACGGCGCTATCCGAGACCTCGACGCAGTGAAGGAGTACGGATTCAAGTTATTCGCCGGAGGCAGGACTGGAGCGGTCGGAATCCCAGATGTCTGGCCCTACGAGGCCAATGGCACAATCCAGTGCGGCGGTGTTGCTGTTCGGCCTGGCGACCTGATTGTTGGCGACGATGACGGCATCGTGGTTGTGGCCGCCGGAATCGCCGAGGCGGTCATAGACTGGGTTCAAGAACACGAGCAGGCCGAGGAGTATATCAAGGCTCTGATTGAGAGCGAGAATGTCGCACCGGGCAAGTATTACAACACCCAGAGCTTTGAGAGACTGGCACACGAGCGTCCGTGGGAGAAGTAGCGGTCAGCCGTCAGTGATCAGCAATTCAGGAGGGAACAACGTGGCAGAGATTACTCAGGAAATCATCGATCGATACAAAAAAGTAACGGTTGCGACCGTGTATGGAGGAGTTCGTAGGCTGGGATATGACCCCAGCTTCATGCGCGAGGTCAAGGCGTTCACTCCGGGCAAGACCATTGCGGGCAGGGCCAGGACTCTGAGGTTCATCCCGCCGCGTCCCGACATCATGGCCGAGGTGCATCAGGGAGTCGACTCGCCGGAGTACGTGGCGATGGGTTCCTGCGAGCCTGGGGACATCCTGGTCTGCGATGGAATGGGCAAGAAGTACGCAGCCATCGGAGGCGACGTGAAGCTTCTGCAACTTAAGATGCGCGGAGCCGCCGGAATGGTTACAGACGCCGCCATCCGAGACCTGGATATCGTGGCCAAAGATTACGGCATTGCCATATTCGCGGGCGACCGAACTCCGATGGGCGGAGCGGGCGAGATAGACCCCTTTGAGGCCAATTGCACCATCCAGTGCGGCGGTGTCGCCGTGTGCCCCGGCGATCTCATCGTCGGAGATGACGATGGCGTGGTGGTGGTTCCAGCCGTGGCCGCTAAGGAGATAATCGACTGGGTGGAGGAACACGAGGCCGTAGAAGAGTACGTCAAGGGCCTCATACAGTCAGAGAACGTCGCGCCTGGAAAGTATTATCCCATCACCGAAGCCACCGTGGAGCAGTATCACAGGTCTCAGGGCGGCTAGGCTGTCAGATTTCATAAGAATCCACTATGTTGGTTGCCATCGACACGACCAACAATATGACTCCGCACCGTCATTTTGAACCGCGGTGAAGAATGACAGGTTAGCTGCCGGCCCATTCTCAGCTATAATCCGCACCTTGAGGCCGACCATAAAATAACTTGCAACCAGTGAAACTACTTACGAGAGACACAACTATTTTGAGCAAACCACGACTGCCCCAGGCATTTTTTGAAATTGATCAAGACAACCCTTCCCTTTATCATCCAACCATTCATGCAAGAGGGCCGTGGGACCCAAAGTCGCTACATGGCAGAGTGATTTCAGGCCTGATCGCGCATGAGGTTGAGACCCACCACAGTTCCGTAGTAGAGCTTGAAGAGTTGCAGGTTGCCAGGATCACGGTAGACCTGTTCAGGATGCCTCCGATGGCCCCTTTGAACGTGAAAGGAGAGGTCATTCGGATGGGCAGGCGAATCAAGGTGATTGACGTGCATATCACCACAGACGACCCTGATAAAGGCATCATCGAAATCGGCCGAGGGAGTGTTGTGATGTTGAAGAGGAGCCAGAATCCTCCAGGAACAGTATGGTCTCCTCCCGATTGGGATATTCAAGCTCCTGAGGATGATGCGCCGATGCCAAAACCGACGCAAAGAGCCGCTTCAGCGAAAAAGCAATTGCCTATGTGGCAAACAATCGATGTTGAAGGTCTACCCCCTGGTCGAAAACCCGCATCTGTTGATCACGAACATGAAATAAGCCGCCGCCGCGCATGGATTCGAGAGACGCATGATTTGATCGCAGGCGAGCCGACAAGCCAGCTCGTGCGAGTGGCTCAGGTAGCCGATGTTGCCAATCCATTCGCAAACTCAGGGACAGACGGCCTAAACTTCATCAACGCTGACGTGTCGCTCTACCTGCAAAGAATCCCGGTGGGCAGTTGGATAGGCGTGGAGAGTTCTTACCACGGCGCCGATGACGGAATATCAGTCGGCACAATCGACCTGTATGATAAGCTGGGCAAAATCGGAACCTCGACGGTGTGCGGGCTGGCGCAGGTTCCTGTCAGGGATTGATAGGGTTATTCACGCTCATTATCAACGGCACATATCCAGGGGCAAGGTCAGATGGAGCAACGGTAGTCCCGATTCTCCAAGCCGCCGCTACTACAATTGAGAAGTTCTAATGAATCGGAACAGCAAGGTAAAACGGGGCGATATCTACTGGGTAGAGAATCGCCTGCTGGAAAATACCGCTATCAATTTCGACGATGCCTCGTCAGACAATTTGCATCCCGTGGTCGTTGTAGGGACCAGGTTTCGCAAGGCTAAAATACGAGTCATGACCAGCAAGACAGAGCGTTACGACAATCGAGGGGTCATATACAAACCCACATCTGATGTGAGGCTGAATCGTGAGGGTGTCATAGTGACCATCCCCGACAGCCACCACAGCATACCGGCCGCTAGCCTTGAATCGGATAAATATCTCGGTAATGTGGGACGCAAGGTGCTAAAGCAGATACGCAAATCCGAACGCAAAGAGGTCTATGGCGATCTGAGCGGAAGCCGGTTCCGCAGAATGCCGTGGCTAATTGTGGTACTCGCCCTATTGGCAATCGTCGCCTACTACGCCTACACGAGGGCGGGACTGCCCATTAACATCTAGTTTTGACTTTTCCACTCAAAATGTCACAAGCCATTCGCGCGGGTGTATGTTATTGCCGCATTGATTAACGATAGCGATAAGGGGGCGCCCCTTGGCGAAGACGCTTCCCAGATTAGAATTTCAAATGTGGCATGGAAATAGAGATACTCTTGTCAAGCAATTGTGTATTGATGCCGACAAAGAGATTCTCGTTCGAGGTTTGGTGAATAGTCGCAACTGAGCCATTGCAACAAGGCAGGGATATTATGCTGAATGGCTCTCAGGAAAATCGGTTTGACTTTGATGATGCTCAGTCCGCCGCAGAGCGAGGGTTGCAGGTCGTAAGCGCCCGATTCCTCGACTCGGAACCCTTCAACTGGAACCTGTTCGAGGGCTTCGACAATATGCGGGTTTTGACCTACTCGGTCAGCGCTCCGATGATCGTTCAGATGCTCAAAAAATACTCCTTCAAGCATTTTGAGTGTGTCTTTGGTTACGAAGGGGGCTCGGACGTTTCGCGGACATCATCGCTTTTCTCGACAAAAAAATAACGCCGCGTGGATTCAAGTGGCCGTGGAATAACTAACGTCCGCAGTAGGGGCGGGTTCCAAACCCGCCCCTATCGTCAGCATATCGAGTTCTAACTGAAAATCTACGTGCTCAGGACGACCTTTACGACGTCGTCTTCGTAGTTTTCGTACATGTCGTAGGCCGCTTTGATGTCGTCGAACTTCTTGGCGTGGGTTGCCATTTCTCCGGGGTCCCACCAGCCGCGTTGTTTGAGCTCGACCATGTTCTCGATGTGGCTCACGGCATCGCCGCTTGCAGCGCCGACTGTCGGGATGATGGTGGGCATCTTGGCGAGGAACGAGCCCATGTTCACAGGGGTCATGTCTCCAGGCAGGCCTCCCTGGATGCCGAATATGATGACCTTGCCCCACTTCGCGACATGCTTGAGAGCGTTGTTCAGAGTGTCAGGGAATCCGGCGGCCTCAATTGAAATCTCTGCACCCTCGCCTTTGGTGATTTCGTTGACGGCCTCGTCCAAGTTCTCTTTGGCCGGGTTGATGGTGTGGGTCGCTCCGAATCTTTTGGCGAACGCAAGTCGATTGTCCAGAGGATCGACTGCGATGACCTGCCTGGCGCCTGCGCGGGCGCAGATGGCCGTGAAGGACAGCCCGATGCTCCCTTGACCCATCACCATTACGCTCTTGCCCAAGACCGTGCCCGCTTGCTGGACAGAGTACAGCACTGTCCCTGACGGCTGGCACATGAGCCACTCTTCGGACGTGCCCTCGTCGGGCAGGGCGACCATGCGGTCTTCTTGACCCGCCATGTACTCCACCAGCGCTCCGGTCTCGCGCCCTGGGAGAACGATAACCCGCTGCCCCTCGTTGAACTTGTCGGACTTGCTTTCGATGATCGTGCCCACGGTCTCGTGGCACGGGGCGCCGAGACGCATAGGATATTCTTCTTCAGCATATACCGGCCCGTAGCCGTGGCGGATGTCAGAGCCGCACACAGACCATCTCTCTAGCTTGATCAGGCACTGCCCGTCCTGGGCTACGGGCATATCAATGTCAATAATCTCGAACTGTTTGGGGCTGCTTACCCGGGCTGCGAACATAGGGTTATTTACTCCTATCTCAATAAGTGGCGCATGCTGTCATTCGACGATGCGGTTGTATCCTACTGAACACGCAATTTTATTTCAACTGAGGCTTGCCGTTCAGATGTTGAACTGCGGGTCGGCGTAGTTGCGTAACTTGTTGTAAATCTGTATCCGCCAGCGCTGGGCGTCAACCACCATCAGTCTGGACTTTTCGTTGTCGAACGCCACCGCCATAGGAAGGGCGAAACGTTGTTCAGGCTCCAGGGTGTAGACGCGGCGTCGGGCCTTGTATACATCCGGGTTGGCGTTCACGTATTGCCTTTGCCATTTTGAAAGCTCCTGAGCGTTGCCTTCGAAGGTTGTCAGGTAGTTTCGGTCTTTGTCGAACGTCTGGACCCTGTTGTTCGCCCAGTCGCACACGTAGATTTCGCCGTCTGAGTCAACGGCAACAGAGGAAGGGTGGTCGAACTGATTGTCGCCTTTTCCATGGCTGCCTAACTCGAAGACGAACTCCCCGTCTGCGTTGAATTTTTGGATTCTGTGGTTCTTGTGGTCTGCCACATACACGTGGCCCTGACCATCCGTGGTGATACCCCAGGGTGAGTTGAACTCGCCGGCGTCGGCCCCGCGATTTCCCCACTGGTTGATGAATCGTCCCTCACTGGACAGCTTTTGGATTCGGTGGTTCAGAGAATCCGAGATGTAGATGTCGTCGTTGCCGTCAATCGTGATACCCGACGGCCTGTTGAACTGGCCCTCGCCATTTCCTGCCGTTCCGAACGTCCTCAAAAACTCGCCGTCGGCAGTGAATACGCTGACTCTATGAAGCCACTCGTCGGTCACGAACACGTTCTCCTGGCTATCGACGGCAATTCCGGCGGGCCAAGTGAACTGTCCAGAGCCTTCGCCCCGCTCGCCAAATTCGACGATGATCTCCTCATCGTCGGGAATCTCTCCGATCGTCAATTTGACCACCTTCGCGCTATATGGCCCGCGAACAATCGCAAACACATTGCTCCCATGTCCCAAAGCAATCGTGTAGACGCCCATGAAAATGCGCCCTCCGACGACATGGCCATAGTCATATACTCGGTCTTCGACGATTCTCGTTAGCATTTCTTCCCTTTCAATTCGGCTGTGAGTATTCTAACTTCCAGATACTTCCCTTCGCTCAGTATGGCGATGAGAAGATCAGGCGAACATGTACTCTCTAGTTGAGACGATGAGTTGCAGCATTCCCGCGACATTTTCCTCGGCCCCAGATTTATCATTTTCGCTCCACGTCAGCGTTGACGCATGGGCGACCAGCTCGTCTTTCGTGCTGGCGCTGACCTCGAACGGTCCCAGCAAATCGAGACAAGAGTCCACCAACTGTTCAGGGCTTGATGCAGCGCCGCCAACCCGGTCGATGATCGTTCGGACTCCCGGACGATCCGTCTCGCTGAGCATGTCGGCTACAAAGTTGGTTCTCGTCATCAGCAACCCGCTGTTTACCCATTCGGGACCATAGTGCCAGCCTTCCACACTGGGCGGGTTCAGCAGGTCCTGGCCCATGTACATTATCTGGTTGGACCACTCGAAGGAGTTGGGGCTGGGCAGTTCAGCATCGCCGACCAGTCTCAACGTGCCGACTACCACTTCGGTTGGATTCTTGATCTTGGTGAACTGTGCGGCCTTGAAGAAGTCTGAATTAAGCAACACATTCATCGTCAAGCGCATGTCATAGTCGGATTCGATCATGACCTTCGCCAACGTGTCGACGGCCTCCGGGTCCGCAGGGGGAGTCACAGACCACGCAGGCACCTGGACCTCGTCGGAAACGAAGAAACTGTACAGGTGGCGGGCTATGAACTGAGCCGTCGCCGGTTCCTCAAGGATAATGTCGATGATGTCCTCGCCGTTGAAGTCGCCGGTGCGTCCGAGGAAGGTTTTCTCGCCGTCATCGTGATCGTCGGCCCGGTACTCGAAATACCAGTCCCACCTGCCCATGTGGAACCGGGGGAGCTTGGGTTCGATTGTCCAGCCGGTGAAAGCCCGCGATGCCTCTCTCACGTCGGTTTCGGTGTAGTTGCCCACGCCCAGAGTGAACAATTCGAGAAGCTCCCGGCCCCAATTCTCATTAACTGCGTGGGCGTGGTTCTCGTTGTTGTCCAGCCAGAAGATCATGGCCGGGCTTCTCGCGACTTCGAGAAGCAGGGCCCTGAACTTTCCGAGACCTTTTTCGCGGAACATATCCACCATGTCGATGATCTCGTCATAGTGGTCCACTTTGGAAACTCCAGTAGCGAAAATCTGATGCCAGAACAGGGTCATCTTTTCCTGCAACGGAGTTTTGGTGTTTATCATTCGCCAGACCCAACTCGACTGGCCGAGTCCACCCGCGGTGCCGGGTTTCCATTGGGAGTGATGGTGCCGGAGAAACTCGTAGATGTCTACGGCCTCTCCGTCTTCCGGGTGCAAAAGTTCTTCGACGGTCGCCTCGTATCCGATTGCGACTCTCGATTCCAACTCCTCGCGAGTGGCGCCGAAACCCGCGCGCCTCATGAGATGGGCCATCGCTGAAAGTTCGTTGTTGCCCACTGGTCATTCTCCTTAGAAACGCTATTAGGCATCAGGACATGCCACATGGAGCGTGGCAGTCTCGCAATCGTAGCATGCAGGGATGTAACTGACTATATGACGATCTGCCGATCGGGTCAATTGCCGCTTCTAACGAGCAACGAGGTCATAGAATCACAATTGACGCGAACCCGAGTCCCTCGAGAGGTGACTTCCAGGCACCATCTACAAAAGTGGTCGGATCGGCTTCCTAAAGCCAGTCATGAGTAGCGTTCCATTTGAAGGGCGCCACGAGGCTGCCGGTTCTCGTGGCGCGGTGTTCCAATGTTCTTGAGGAGTCGGAAATCCTGACAGCCAGTAGAGATCACGGCGAATAAACATTTTCACTCGCCTCACGCCAGCAACCTGTTTCTTTGGGGTAGAAGCTCTCACGACTTTTCTCTTATCTTAAACTGGACACTTTTGGGACCGGAGGCCTCTGCAAATTCTCACGATCATGTTGGATTCGCAGACTGAGCTATTCACAAACACTGGACACGAAGAACAAGATGGAAGGTTGTAGCGCTTTCGCGTGTTGCACAAGTAGAGGGGTTTTTATAAGGTATACTGCTCCTCAAGAAGCCACATGCAGGCCATAACGCCCACGCCTGCTTGTAAATTCTCACCCTTAAGTATGGAAGGGCCATGCGGCCCGCAGACACGACAATTTGTCAAAATCCAGATTTGACGTATAATCCAGTCACGAGCAGTCGTCGGCATTCAACCTTCAGAGTAATACTGAGAATTGAGCGTTGCGAATTCATCACGGTAGCTACCACTAATTACAATCAGGGAGGGACGCATCATGGAGTTGCAAGAAGCCGTAATCGTCAGCGGAGCCAGGACACCGGTGGGCAGGTTTGGGGGCGCGTTCAAGGACGTTTCCGCGCCGGATTTGGGCGCAACGGCCATCAGGGCGGCGCTGGAGCGAGCGGGCATCACTGCTGACATGGTGGATGAAGTAGTCCTGGGCAACGCGCTCCAGGCCACCGAGGCCGGATACGCCGCCCGCCTCGCCTCCCTGCGCGCCGGAGTGCCCGAAGAGGTTCCGACCATCGCCATTAACCGCCAGTGCTCGTCGGGTCTAGAGGCCATCAACATGGCCGCTCAGCTTGTCCGCACCGGCGAGGTGGACATTGTTGTGGCCGGCGGCATCGAGAACATGAGCCAGTCCCCCTTCATGCTGGGCTACCAGGCGCGATTCGACGGCCTTCGGATGGGTGACGCGAGTCTGGTCGATGGCCTGACTGACGGACTCGGATGCCCCGTCAACCGCTACCATATGGGCGTGACCGCCGAAAACGTCGCCGAGCGTTTCGGTGTCAGCCGAGAGGACCAGGACGAGTTGGCCCTCATCAGCCACACTCGTGCCGCCGCCGCAGTCGCCAGTGGCCGATTCAAGGGACAGATAACCTCGGTCGAGGTGCCTCAGCGTAGGGCCGACCCGATCATCGCCGACACCGACGAAGGCCCCCGCGCCGACACCACCCTGGAGCGGTTGGGACAGCTTCGCCCCGTGTTCAAAAAGGACGGGACAGTCACCGCCGGCAACGCATCCAGCATCAACGATGCCGCCGCCGCGGTGGTCCTGATGTCCGCCGCCAAGGCAGCCGAACTTGGGGTTCAGGGCAAACTCAGGTGGCACACTCGCGGCGTCGCTGGCGTCGAGCCTGCCATCATGGGCACTGGCCCTATCCCAGCGGTCCGAAAAGCCCTGGGCAAGGCAGGCATGGAGTTGGACGACATCGACCTGATCGAGCTAAACGAAGCGTTCGCGTCTCAGGCCCTCTACTGCATGAGAGAGCTTGACATGGACATCGACAAGACCAACGTCAATGGCTCTGGCATCAGCCTCGGCCATCCCGTTGGGGCCACCGGCGCCATCATGACTGTCAAACTGCTGGAAGAGCTAGAGCTTCGAGATGAAACCCTGGGTCTGGTCACCATGTGCGTGGGCGGAGGCCAGGGCGTTGCCACCATCTTCGAGCGCATAGGGTAGCTGTCAGCTTTCAAGACTCGCCGTTCTGAGTGACGCGAAGAATCTAGTCGCTGAGAGAGCAACCGTTGTCCTATCTGCGACCAGATTCGTCACATTCGTTCAGAATGGCGACTTCTTCAGGTGGCGGGCGTCTCCTGTTTTTGTCGCCGACGCTCGCGGTTCGTTATCATTGTAATCACCTCATCCGCTCCCATGCGACCCACGGGGCCGGACACATACAACGCGCCTAGGACAACCCCGCCACGACCCATGATGAACTCCGTGGGCTGAATGTACCCTTCTCTATCCTCAGACCACCAGCTTCCCAGAAGGTCGGCGTCCTCTTTGGTAACGCCGTACGCCACCTGATAGGTCAGGCCGGGGTCGTTATTCGCGATGTCCTGGGCCTCTTCTAGAGTGTCGGTTGTGGCGCCTATGATAGTGACGCCCATCGCCTCTAGCTCGGCCTTGTTTTCCTCAAATGCGGCTAACTGCCGCCGGCAGCACGGTCACCAGTGGCCCCGATAAAATAACAACACAAGATAGCGGGAAGGCATATCCTCTGGAATACGCAAAGTCTCTCCATTGATGAGATTCAGCGTCAGGCTGGGGAATCGGTCCCCCTGTTGCAGTTTCTCTTCCATAATCACCTCTGCCAAGGACGGTTACTGGCTCAAGTGTGTGCTTGCATCGGTTAGATGCGGATGGAGCGCCTTTGGACATGACCGTCATGCGTTGCTAGATGTTGCCAAGTCATTGGCGGATTTACAACGACAGGCGCACATGTCGCGAATGCCCATGCCTGTCAAGCGCATTGTAGCCCACACGTGCGATTTTCGTTGACAGTCGAAAGCGGTTGAACTTGTGATTGGATCAGATGGGTAATCAGAGATCCCTGCAAATGTCTGATACCTGAGGCCATATGGCCGATTGGCGACATCGTCTAAGTCAGCCAACTGTCAGCGCAGAGTCAGGAAAGTTACGCCAGCATCGAATATGTTAGCGATGGAGCCATTCATTGGCCGCCGCAGAGCCTAATGCATTAGCTTTGCAAGCCCAGAGACGGACTGGGGGAACCACGTATTCCAAACGCATCCTGATAAGCGCAATTACAATCCTTTTGATGAGCTTGGCAATGGATCCAGCTATCGCAGTTGGAGCAGATCCCAACACCGGTGCATCAAATTATGTAGAGACAGCAAGATTGATTGTGCCGGATATGGGGCCGTTTCAGTAATCGCCGATGTATTGGCTGTCATGGTATTGGATGGCCTGCAAGTGTACGAACGAGGACCAGGCACAACATTTTGACGGAATACGGCGAAACTGATTCCGCCCGAAGGGCTTGAGTCATAGGCAGGGGCTTACTACGGACCAGTCTCCGCGTGGAATAACATCATCGTCGTCAGCTCTCCCTTCCCGAATAATTTCAACGGCATCGCCTAAGTGTTCGAGAAGGACCAGGACAAAGAGGAATGGACATTAAGCGCCACCCCCTAATCGCCCGCTTCAGTTATCGCGTCCGGGTTCGGGTTGGACACCGCAGTTGGTGAGGAGTTAATCGTAGTCAAGGCAATCAGAGGAGAGATATATGCGTATGAAACAGATTTGAGCACAGGCGCATGGCTATTATCCGCTGAGGTGTCGGTTGTTGATTCATCATTTGTTAGCAGTCGCCCCTGGAATCAGGCTCGGGATATCCCGCCGCTCTTCCAGCGCGTTTTCTTGATTCGCTTGGAGGACTAGACACCAGTGATGGCGTCATAGTGGCGCCGAGTCTTGGGGGCGTACGCATATATGAACGTCAGGATGGGACTGGAGAATGGGCGCTATCGGACGTTTACAGACAAGATGCAACAGAGTTCAGCAACTATAGCGCCCAAAGAATTCATTCGGTCGCAACCAATGGAAAGTCAATCTTTATTCGGACAGAGCTGTCACGAGTTACGTCGGGACCATCCAGATGTTGGGTGACTCCTGAGTGCCTACATGTGGCGAAAAACAGTCTGCCGGGTCAGGCAACAGGACAGTTTCGCCCCAAAGAAAAAGGACAGGCTTGTGACCTGTCCTTTGGTACAGCGCTACCGTGGAGGGTTGAAGGATTAGATCGGCGGGCGCTCCAGATGCCATGCCGTGTTCTGCTGGTAGGCGTGGGCGACGTTCAGAACCGTGGCCTCGTCGAAGGGGTGGCCAGCAAGCTGGAGGGCCAAAGGCAATTTGCCCTCGCCGTCAGATGTGAAACCGCAGCACACCGAGAGCGCAGGGCCGCTGACCATGCTGAATAGTCCGCGATACGAACCCCGTCTCAAAGCTTGAATCGCCGCTTCTTTGCTTCGGACTCCGGGGCGCATGTCCATGATTGTCGCAGGCTCCGAGTCGATGGGCATGGCAAGCACGTCGTATCGCTCCAGCGCGTCCAGTGTCTGCTTGCGAACTAACGCCCTCAACTTCTGGGCCTTGTAGTAGATCTGGGAAGGTATAAGCTCGCCCGCTGTGAAGGCGATGCGGGTGTTGTGATGGAAGTCCTGGGGCCGTTCACGAAGCCATTCAGGACGCAGGCTGGTGCGCTCCACCGAGCTTATGATTCGGCTGGCGATACCGGATATCGGAGCTAGGGGAAGGGAGACCTCTTCCACCTCAGCGCCCAAACCCGCCAGTAGTTGGGCTGCGTCCAGAACTCCCTGGCGCACAGGCTTGGTGACTCCCAGAACGTCCGGGTCGAGGAACTCCTTGACCAGCCCGATTTTCAATGCAGACACGTCTCCGGTGAGGGCGGCGCGGTAATCCGGGACAGGCACGTCCCACGTCCACGGGTCTCGTGGATCGCGTCCTGCTATAGCCCCCAGGGTGACGGCGCAGTCTTCCACGGTGCGAGATATGGGGCCTATGGTGTCCAGAGACCACGACGCGCCGTCCACGCCGAATCTGCTCACTCGACCCCACGATGGCCGGATGCCCACCAGTCCGCAGTTGGCCGCCGGGCCGCGCACCGAGCCTCCGGTGTCCTCGCCGAGAGATGTGGCGCACATGAACGACGCCGTAGCCGCTCCAGAGCCGGCGCTGGAGGTTCCGGGGTTGCGCTCCAGGTCCCACGGGTTGCGGGTGACGCCGAAGGCCGAGGTTATTGGGTCGCCCATAGCGAATTCGGTCATGTTCAGCTTGCCGAGGATAATAGCGCCCGATCTCTTGAGACCCTCGACCACTGCCGCGTCCGTGTCGGGCACGAAGTCGGCTCGAATCTTGGAGGCATCGGTGGTGCGGATTCCTTTGGTGTGAATCTGGTCTTTGATGCCCACAGGGACTCCGTGGAGCGGCCCGTTGTTCTTCCCAGAGGCGATGTCAGACTCGGACTGTCGAGCCTCGGCCAATGCCTCATCTGCCAGAACGGTGATGTAAGCGTTCAGCTTGGGGTCAATCTGCGCGATGCGTTCCAGATAGGCTTCGACAGCCTCGACGGGCGAAACATCTTTGTCTCGGATCTTCGAGGCCAACTCGGTGGCTGACAGAAAAACAAGCCCCCCGTTGCTCATGACTGCGCCTCCCCGTTCTGAAGAATGATGGCCAGAGGCTCCACGGCGTTCAATCCCTCAATATCAACACCGTCCATCGCCTCGATAATGGCGTTCAGGCTGTAGTTCACGTCGGTAATATCCGAGTCCAGAATCTCCAGACCGACGGCCTTTGCCAACGCGCGAATCTCATCGTTATTCAGATCGGACATGAAGCGCTCCCCTTTATCTCGTTCCCATTACTTCGGTCAGCCGATTATAGGTTATAAGGATGGCGAACGCATTGACCTTGATCTGACGCTGAAATACCATCTCCCCCGACACTTGAAACCCTCACACCTAACCACCTAAAGGGAGAACGATGCCTAGCAAACCGCTAATGGAATTCGGATACAACCCGCCGTCGGGAGAGCGCGGCTACGAGACCATCAGGCCCCGCGAGTATATGGGCGACCTGCACCGTGCGCTGGACGTGGCATCCCAGAGTTTCCAGTCGCTTTGGACGTCGGACCACCTCAACTACACGACCGAATGGCGTCTGGAGTGCTGGACACTCCTGACCTGGATGGCGGCCCGATATCCAGGGCCACAGTTGGGCACGGTGGTGATGAGCAACTCCTTTCGCAGCCCCTCGCTCATGGCGAAGATGGCGTCCAGCATCCAACACCTAACTTACGGTCGGCTAATCCTGGGATACGGAGCGGGTTGGTACGAGCCGGAGTACCGCTCCTACGGATTCGACTATCCCTCGGCGCGAACCCGCATCGAGATGCTGGACGAGGGTGTTCGGGTCATGAAGGCAATGTGGGCCGACAGCCCGGCCAACTTCAGCGGCGAATACTACCATGTCGATAACGTCCATTGTGAGCCTCTTCCCAACCCCCTCCCCATCCTGATGCTGGGAGGGGGAGGCGAGCGCCGAACTCTGCGCGTCGTCGCCGAGCACGCCGACTGGTGGAACGACGTGATGCGTCCTGTTGACCAGCTTCAACGCAAGCTGGACGCGCTGAAAGTCCACTGCGAAGCGATAGGTCGAGACTACGACAGCATCCGCAAGACCCTGGCCCCGCGATTCTACCTCCATCGCACCCACTCGAAGGCCCTTGAGATGGCCGGAGACAAGATGACCAGCGATCAACCTCCCATAGCCGGAGACCCCGTGGCCGTCACGGAGCAATTGATGGAGCTTGTGGAGATGGGTTTCGACTTCTCCGTGGCGACCTTCCCACAGTTCCAGGAACTTGACGACATGAAGCTGTTCGTCAATGAGGTGATGCCGCACTTCAGCTAGGCGGGAACACACGCCGTTCGCATCCACACCTTCAAGCAGAGGCCAACCATCAGATCGCCGAGTTTCACCGCTCAGTCGCCAAGGTTATATTATCTGTGACTGTGGTGGGCGGATGTAGCCCGAAGAACACTGGGGTCTTTCCCTAACAGAGGGTTGGGTTGAAGCGGCGGGGGCTAGCTGATTTGTGAGAGGTAGTGACGGACGTGAATAATTGTGAGTGATGTAGTCCCGGCGTTCCTCGCCATTATTCTGTTCGTAATTACATTGACTACGGTCGCAGCAGCGGTCATTGCATCTGCCGATGAGATTCAACAGGCCATGGTGTCTGAGGAAGCTCGGACTCTTCCTCAGGTCGACACCGAGATCAACACTGTTCCTGAGCACATTGCTCTATTGGCAAGCTCTACTATCGAGTTGACTCTCTCGAACGATGGCAACACATCTCTTGGTGACTTCGCTGATTGGGATGTGATCTCAGAGATACGACAGTCAACCTCAAACACTGATCCTCCATTGGGCCTAGTGCAGGTTTATCCTCGACAATAACGATTGCCAACAAGCATTTCAACCTGAGGGTCGAAGAATCCGGTCTCAGTAGAACACGGTTGTCGTGCCATCGACCAGATACTTCGCTCCGCTCAGTATCACGTCGATGATTTTGTTGGGCATCGTTAGAACAACGCGACAGGGTTCACAGGGCTTCCTGTGATATTTTGGAGTCTCAGCGGCCCCAGCGTCAGCATGAACTCGTATCGGTTCCGCTCGGCGCACGCCTGAGTGATCTCTTCGAGGTTGGCGTTGTCGATCAGCCACAGGCCCATCGTCACCAGGCACATGGTATGCAGAGGCGATCCGATGTTGGGATACTGGGAGGGTCGGATGTCGTTGGAGGTGTCGGTGCCGAACATGGCGACGCCCCGCTCTCGGAACCACGGAGCGCAGGCCACCTGACATGCGGTGCTGGGTTCGCTCGCGGGCAGTCCCCCTTGCTCCAGTCGTCGGCGGTAGTTGCCTGTGCGGACCAGCAGGATGTCACCCTCCTCGACGCGGACTCCCTGCAAACGCTCGGCCTCCTCCAGGTCTTCGGGCATCACCGGGTCATCGGCGGCCAGCCACGGGACGCCCCGAACGCGGGCAATGTCCAGCAGCACGCCGCGACTGACGATTCCATCGGATGCAGGCTCGATAGAGTGGGTCTGTGCGCCCTCGCGGGACGTTATCATGCTGGCGGGCTTGCCGTTGTAGAGCGTGCCGTCCCAGGAGTAGTGGGACAGGGCGTCGATATGCGTGATGGTCTGGCCGTGGAACACCATGCCCACGAACTCTGCGGCGCCCCGTCGGGTCACCTTGCGCTCTGGCGTGTCGGTGTCTCGGCCTTCGCCGCTGTCCACCATGTACCTTTGCACCTGGAAGCTGATGTCAGGGGCCATCTCGGTGGTGATGGGACGAGCGCAGCTTACGGGGACGCCCTCCTGAACCAGCGCTGCGGCCCGTTTTCGCTTCTCTGGCGTTATCAGGTTCAGACAGCCCAACTGGTCGTCGCCACCCCACCGTCCCCAGTTGCTCAGGGACTCGAACCATTCCAGTACCTGTGTCTCTGTGGGAATTGCCATCGCCTTGTCCTCCTGTCGGAATTGGGGCCATTTTACATGGGTTACTCGCGCCCGCCTACCGGCGCTAATTCCTGATCGCTATACTGAGGGGAGCTAAGGATCTGGTCGCGTATACACCAACCGTGTTGTTCGCCAACGATCAGATTCTTCGTCTGGGGACTCAGAATGGCGCGTTACCTGAGAAGCCTAGACTGCCCTTGATCGAAGTTGGCTGATGAGGCGAGCGACGCCGAGGGAGGCCTGACACCCGCGTGGCTGTTAACTCGACTTCTGGAAACAGCGGCGCCCTTGGAAGATAGGGCTGTGGCTTCGGTTGTATCGTTCAGGCTTGCCAACAGCGCGGACCTGGCAACCGCAGACCTCGCGTTTACTTGTGTCGCACGTCAGCTTGGCGGAGCCGCCGCCTTGTTGGGCAACTCCGATGAGGCGGCGGCTTATCTCCAGCAGGCACTGGATATTGCCTCCAGCGTGCAGTTCTGTCCGGAAATAGCTCTTGCTCAGCTTGAGCTGGCCGAGCTTCTGGTGGCCCACCATCGCGGTCGTCGAGGCGAAGCCCAATCGTACCTGGATTCTGCCGCAATCGAGTTCGATGCGATGAACATGCAGCCGTCTCTGAATCGCCCGGCGGTCGTTTTCTATCTTGGCGCAAACCCGATTAATTGCATATACAATGGGCGATGCTTGAAAGCATACATTCCAGAGCAATTCAAAAGGGTGAGCCCATGACATCTCCACTTCCAAGAGTTAACATCGTCGCCACAGGCGGAAGTATAGCTGGACTCGGTCCTCATCGCCTGGACTACATCCTCTATCCCGAAGTTGGAGGCCACCTCACCATCGAGGAATCGCTGGCCCGGATTCCAGAAGCAGCCGACATCGCCGAGATTCAGGCAGAGGACATCATCAGCGTCGGCAGCACGGCCATCGGCCCTCCTGAGTGGTTGAGCTTGGCCCAGCGGATCAACGACATTTTCCGCAATGACCCTGGCCTGTCAGGCGTTGCGGTGACTCACGGGACTGCAACGCTGGAAGAAACCGCCTACTTCCTCCATCTGACGGTCAAAGACTCCAGGCCCGTGGTGATCACCGGAGCCATGAGGCCTCCCACTGCGCTAGGCACCGACGCCGACATCAACCTGATCGACGCTGTGCGAATCGCCGCCAGTCCTCACGCCGGGGGCATGGGCGTGCTGACTGTTCTGAACAACGAGATTCACAGTGCCCGCGATGTCATGAAGCTCAACTCCTTCCGCGTGGAGACCTTCGGCCCCGGGGAGTTAGGTTTTCTGGGATACGCAGACTCCGATGGTCAGGTAGTTTTGTACCGCGCTCCAACCAGGAAGCACACGACAGCCACCCCTTTCGACGTAACGGGTGTCGAATCCCTGCCTCGCGTCGATGTGGTGTACGCTTACGGAGGAGCAGACGAACTGCTGATTGACGCAGTGCGCGATAACGGCTCCGACGGTCTGGTCATCGCCGGATTCGGAGGCGGGACTTACCCTCCGAAATTCGTGAGCGCCGCTGCCCGCGCCGTGGAGGATGGGATCCCCGTTGTCCTGGCTACCAGGTCACCGGCAGGCAGGGTGATAATCACCCCTCGCAAGGAGGAGCAGGGTTTCATCGTCTGCGATAATTTGTCGCCTCAGAAGGCGCGAATCCTGTTGATGCTGGCCCTGGCGAACGCCAGCGATCGTGAATCGGTTCAGCAGATGTTCTACGAGTTCTAAGAACGCTCTACACGATCCATCTTCCCGCCATTCTTGGAGGGGACTCGAAGATTCTTGTAGGTGTAGTATAACGGTTGGAATGCTGCGACGAGATGCTTCGCCTCGACTCAGCATGGCGAGATTTAAGAAGGAGGGACTCACAATGAAAGTAATCCTCGCAGGAATCGAATACGTGGGAACAACGACGATGGCAAACATGCTCCGTGATTGGAAAACGAAGGTCACGGGCGAACCGTTTGCCGGAGGCCTTATACACGACCATTCCAAGATTCCACACACCTCAGGGCACCCCGACGACACAACTCTTGAGGAACAACAGCAGATACTCAATCTGTCTCCCAAGCTGAAGGAGATGTACCACCGTTACAGCGTCTACTATCATATCCACCACTATGCCTCAGCTGACGATCTGACGGTAGGCCTCCACATCGAAGAGTCGATCTATGGCAGGAAGTATTATGGTTACGGCGCGCCGGGCGCTGCGTTCGATAGAGAAGCCACATTTGAGCAGATGGAACGGCGAATCAAGCAGGTAACTTCTGATCCTGTCCTGATCGTCCATATGACCGCTGACGCCTCAGTGATCGAACAACGCATGGATGCTCTGAAAGACTCGCCTCAACACACCAATAGCCCGCTTCAGAAAGCGGACATCCCGGAGATCATGGCCGAGTATCAACGGCTTGTCGAAAAATCCACCATCGGACCTAAATTGCACGTGGACACAAGCGTGGACACTCCGGACGAAACTCTGGAAAATCTGGTGAAGCAGATGGAGCCTCACCTCACCTATCACGACCGCGAAAGAATAGCCGCGCACTCAACGGCCCAAGCAACCACATAATCAACGAGGAAAAGAATGACAGAGCAGAAATTTAACGTTTCCTACATAGGCTACAGGCCAAACACAAACCTTGATGACACCATCGAGGAACTGGAAAAGGTTGGCGCCAAGATGGAGCTGCTGCCTTTCTTAGACGACGAGGACGAAATCATCCAGAAGACCAAAGGGGCCGACGCGCTGATCGTCGTCGAGGCGCCCATCACCCGCAAGGTGTTGTCTGCTTTGGGCGACGACAATTGTAAAGCAGTGCTGAGGACAGGCGTCGGATTCGACTGCATCGACGTCGAGGCCGCGACCGACAATGGAATCGCCGTGATAAACATTCCTGATATGTGGACCCGTGAGGTCGCCAACCACGCCATGACCCTTCTGCTGACGAGCAACCGGAAGCTGGTCAACCAGTTCAACGACGTTCGCAACGAGACTTGGAGTCCTACTCCCTCTGCACACTTCGGCCCCCTGCACACCGAGACTGTGGGCATTGTCGGCATGGGCCGCATCGGAAGCGCTTTCGCTCGACGTATCGCGGCTTTCGAAACCGAGGTTATCGCATACGACCCCTACATTGATGACGCCGCCTTCGAGGCTGTTGGAGCTATATCGGTGTCCTTCAATGAACTTCTTAGCCGGTCCGACTACGTGTCTGTTCACACTCCCTTGAACGACGAGACGCATCATCTCATCGACGCCGAAGCCCTGAGCAAGATGAAATCTAACGCCTACCTGATTAACACCTCCAGAGGCCCGGTGGTGGATGAAGCAGCCCTTATAAACGCCCTGCAACAAGGTCAGATTCTGGGCGCAGGCCTGGATGTGCTGGAGTCTGAGCCTCCGGACCCCAGCAACCCTCTGCTCTCGATGGACAACGTGGTGATAACTCCTCACTCGGCCCACTACTCCCAGCTATCCATGGCCATCCGGCCTCGCCGCTACGGTCTGGAGGTTGCCGCTGTGTTGGAGGGTCGCAAGCCCATCAATCTGGTCAATCCTCCAGTGCTGGAGGTTCTGCATCTTCAGTAAGGGCAGTTGTCAGGGTTAGCTGTCATCAATCAGCTTTCAGCCGTCAGATTCTGTCGACCAGATACTTCGCCTCGGTTCAGTATGGCGATTGGGTCATTCTGAGAGGGGTCTCGAAGAATCTGGTCGAGAATACGCCAAGAGTTGTTGAACAGACGACCATATGCTTCGTCTCGTCTCGGCATTTTTGTATTTCAAAAAGAGGCACACAATCCATGAATATCGAATTCCGTCCTGTGCGAGAGGAGGAAGTTGACGACTTTATCAGAGCGGAAAGTCGGGGCTTCGGTCGCAACGCTACGGACGCCTATCTGGCCCACGGCAACAGGCTGATTGAGGCTGACCGGACGCTTGCCGCTTTCGAGGGCAAACGCCTCGTTGGGACTTCGACCTCCCACACTCTCAAGATGACTGTGCCCGGAGGCGCGGCCGTGCCTACTGGCGGAATTGCGTGGGTCACTGTTCAACCAACCCATCGCCGGCGGGGCATCAACACTGGAATGATGGTCCAGCAGCTTCACCGGATTCACGAGCGAGGCGAGCCTCTAGCCGCCTTGTGGCCTTCAGAGAGCGCAATCTACGGCAGGTTCGGATACGAGATGGCCGTATTTGGGGAGCGTTGGACGGTGGAGCGTCAACGCTCGGCGCTGACTCATTCCCCGGAGGAACAGGGCCAGACGTTCTTCGTGGACTCGTGGGAAGCGAGAGGAATCTTCCCCGATGTGTACCAGCGTGTTTTTAGCGTCAGGTCGGGGGGGGTCACCCGCAATGATGCCGCCTGGGACGATGAACTCTCAGGAACCCCTCAGGGAAGGTCGGTCGCGGAAATTTTTTATGTCGTTTACGAGCTCGATGGTCGGGTTGACGGCTACGTGAAATACCGGATAGATCGCTCCCAGAGTAGGCTAATTATCTTCGAGTTGGTGACTGCCACCGACGAGGCTCACGCCGCACTGTGGAAGTTCTGCATGGGCGTCGATCTGCTGGACACGGTGGAGGCGAACAACCGACCGGTAGACGACCCGCTATTGTGGATGCTGGCAGACCCTCAACGTCTGCGCCGAGAGTCTCAGGACGCATTGTGGCTACGATTGGTTGACGCGCCCGCGGTCCTGGCCCAGAGGCGATACGCGAAAGAGGGAAAGTTGGTCATCGAGATTCAGGACTCGATTTGTCCGTGGAACAACGGTCGATTCCAACTGGATGGCGGCCCGGACGGAGCGCAGTGTCGATCAACCCCGGCATCTGCGGATCTGTCGTTGAGCGTTGCCGATCTGGCCTCTGGTTATCTGGGCGCAACGGGATACAGCGCCCTGCGACGAGCATCCCGAATCCAGGAGCACAGCGTCGGGGCCATCGAACTAATGGACGAGATGTTCGCCACCGATCTCAAACCCTGGTGTGCCCACGACTTTTAGATTTGCTGTTTTGCTCGAAGGGTTGGGCTGGCACCAGCAGGGCAAGTTGGACCGGAGCCAGGCTTACCTGTATGAGAGCTTCATGCCAGCGAGAAAGAGGGCGAGTACATCAACTATAGCTGGAAGGTCAAACGCAGCACTGTCCACATGATGACTGAGGGTCATGGATTGCGCCGTCCTTCGGTCTGACCGTTGCCAGCGAGTCTTGGGTGAGTGTAGGATTACACGTGGTGGACAGAGAGTGTGGGTGTCTCGTTTTAGAGGTATATCCAAGGAGCGACCTTCGACGTTGGCTGTGGATAAGAGCTATGACAACTCCCACGTCCGGCGTCAACTGCGGCGTTGGAGTATCGGGCTTTCGATCACCAACCCTCTAAAAGTTTCGCGCACCCGCGGGTGGGTGGACAACTTCAGAGGGTTGGTCACTCGGCACGATTGACACATAACTCTTACGTGGCCTTTCTGACCATAGCCTAATTCATGACAACTTTCTCAATGATTTTGGGATAAATTCCAAGGAAACTAAAATGACGATGAGCAACATATCACTTCAAGATAGGAAAATAGGTGACCACGCAATTGTTATGGGGGCCAGCATCGCAGGCCTGTTAAGCGCCCGTGTACTCAGTGACTATTTTAAGAACGTTACAGTCATAGAGAGAGACAAGCTTAACGACCGCCCGGAAAATCGCAAAGGACAGCCCCAGGCCGGGCACGGGCACGGAATACTTCCAAGTGCAATGGCAATCTTAAACCGTTATTTCCCTGGATTGGGCGATGCCGTGAATGAGAGTGGTGGCGTAATGGCCGACTTGGGCTCTTCGTTCATATGGTATGTCCTTGGAGGTTACCGTAAGCCATTTGAAAGCGGCCTGCTTCTTACGCTCGCAAGCAGAGGTAATCTGGAGTGGCAAATTCGCCGCCGGCTTCTGGAGATTCCCAACGTAAGTTTGCTTGACGAACACCGCGTTGTGGGTCTGATGACGTCAGAAGGAAAAACAGGCGTTAGCGGAGTGCGGGCGGTAAATCTTAGAAGCAACGATACCGAAACCGAAGTAAGGGGCGAATTAGTAGTGGACGCGCTTGGACGTGAGTCCGGCGCTCCAAGATGGCTTGAAGCGATGGGTTACGACGCTCCTCAATTAAATTCAGTCGAGGTCGACTTCGGCTGTGCGTCCCGAATCTACGAGCGCCAAAAAGGAGACTTGGGGGGAGCTAGTATGCTGGTCATAAATCCGGGGCCGATGCCTAATCTTCGTTGTGGCCTCATCTTCCCAATTGAAGGCGATAGATGGGTGGTGACCTTGGCGGGCTGGAATGGTGATCATCCACAAGCTGATGACGCGGGTTTCCTGGGTTACGCGCGTAGCCTGCCAGCACCAGACCTCTACGACACCATTGTCGATCGTGAACCATTGACTCAAATAGGCGTTTTCAAGGTGCCTGCTGTGCGCCGTTTTCGCTACGACAAACTGGATTCACTTCCAGAGGGTTTCCTCGCCGTGGGCGATGCCGTATGCAGCTTCAACCCCACCTTTGGGCAAGGCATGGCATCTGCTGTAATGCAAGCAGACGTCATCAACACAGCAATAGGGCAGCATAGGAATATAAAGGGCATCGGCAAGGATTTCTTCGCAAGGACTGCAAAAATCATAGATGTACCATGGAAACTATCTACGAGTGGAGACTTCCAGTTCCCTGGCACTAGAGGGAAGAAGCCATTCGGAACCGACTTGCTCAACGCGTACTTCGACAGAGTACAAAAAGCAACCCATCGTGACGTTGTTGTACACGAAGCTTTTCTCAAGGTCATGAACCTCTCGGCGCCACCAATTAGCCTTTTCAAGCCTGGCATTGTGCGGCGTTCATTGCTAGGACGAAAGAACTGATCGCTTTTGCTGTTCTATGTACTGAAGGTCCAGGCAAGACTCTGAGTGATTCTCGGGAGAGGTTTGCACAGTCAAATTGTATCCACATTTTCAAGCGCAACCGGCGAGCAGCCATGTTTCTTCCACCGGGACCAGGGGTGCAGTTGGCGGATAAAACCGATGGATAGGCGGGGTGTCAATCATTTTCCGAGATTCTGGCACTGGTATTCAAAAACAATTCAAGCCGATTTGGCTTTCCCAGGGTTAGTGGGTGATGTCTGGCGTAACAAGTCATCCATACATCTCACATAGATCGTTTCTTGACATCAATCTATAAGAACTTGCCCAGAATGATGCCATTTCGAAAGCTTGTTAACGTAATGGTGTTGACACGCTACATGGTCAAGGCATTTCCACGATTCCAGCCGCTTTGGCTTGATAAGCTACTTTCAAAAGGACCGAACCCCGGACCAGTAGCCTTTTACCCGCAAACGATTCAGTATTATATGGAGAAAAGTAGAAAGTGAATCTTAACCTGTTATTTGCTGTAACCGGAACGATCTTCATACTCCTCGCAGCCGCTTGTAGTGACACAACTTCCCCAACAACTACGCCGTTGCCTTCGGCCCGGCCTATAGGCACGCCAATGGTCGAATCTGTTGTGGAGCCTTCGCCAACTCCATTACCAACACCTGCCGGTCCAGCGGCGCGGGCCATAACGGCAGGAGTTGGAATCCCTCCTACACATCCCTCTATGCCCAGAGGCCCTATTCAGGTGCCCAGGATAGAGACGTTCAAGGTTGGTAACTTTCCTTCCGCGCTTTTGTTCGATGGCGAATCAATTTGGGTCGCCAATCAGGACGATGACAACTTGTTGAAGTTAGGCTTGGATGGGAAAATTCTCGCGACTCTGCCGACGCAAACTTTTCCTCGGACTCTTGCCTTCGACGGCCAGTCTCTGTGGGTCGGGACGTACTTCGCTGTCATCAGGCATCAACCCGGCGGCCAACTGACAGGCGCGTTCGGTGTTGGGCGACACCCTGCATCATCTGTGTTCGCTGGTGGATACGTATGGATCGCTAACAACCAAGACAACACGGTCTCAAGGTTTGATTCAAGCGGCACCAAACTGAATACAGAAGTTGGGACCAGACCCGTAAGCTTGGCTTTTGATGGCGAATCAATCTGGGTAGCCAACCAAGGGGATAATACCGTCTCAAAGCTATCACTGGATGGGCAAGAGCTGGGGACATTTGCGGTTGGGATGGGACCGAGAGGCCTGGCTTTCGATGGGAGCCACATCTGGGTGACAAATACGTTCGATGGCACAGTGTCAAAGCTGACCCTTGCAGGAAAAGTTGTGGGTACCTTCAATGTAGGCATCCTTCCCTCGACAGTTGTCTCTGATGGCAAGTCTGTGTGGGTCGCCAACCGCACCGAACAGACCCTATCCAGGATTGATTTGGAAGGAGAAAACTTGGGGACCTTCCACTTGGGCAGAACTCCGGGAGATATGGTCTTCGACGGGACATCCGTTTGGGTTGCTCATCCTAACCATCTAGCCGTCTCCAAGCTGACCTTTGAAGGTGCCATCATATCCACCTTCCCAGTCGGGAACGCACCAGTCCCAATAGTTTTCGATGGTCAGTCGATCTGGGTCGCCAATGCTTTAGGCAGGAATATTTACAAGCTAAACTTAGACGGCGATGAGCTAGGAATCTTCCCCGTAGGGGGTGAGCCCAATGCCATGACTTCCGACGGTGAAACAATATGGGTGGCAAATCGTAACGACGCCACCGTGTCCAGGCTCAGCTTGGACGGCGAGCCCCTGGGTACATTTGATGTGAACAAACTTCCAATGTCAATAATCTTTGACGGCTCCGACATATGGGCAGGCTCGTACCAAGAAAACGTAGCAACGAGACTGGACGGCGAGGGCCGCAACCTTGGCCTGATAGAAACGGGACGATCACCAATCGATATGTACTTTGATGGGGAGTTCGTATGGGTTGCCAACGCCCACGTTGACACTGTTACTAAACTCAGTCTGACCGGCGAAGTGGCGGGAATATTCCAAACAGGTGACGTGCCCCTAGCCATTACTGCTGATGCTGAAAATATCTGGGTTGCCAACTGGCGCGAGGCCACTATCAGCAAGTTCACCCGCGAAGGAGTCGAGTCGGGCCGTTACCTCGCGGGCTATTTGCCCTTTGAGATCGTTTTACCAGGAATAGGTGAATTGCCTTTCGGGCTTACATTTGACGGTCAGCACATTTGGATCGCAAACAGTGGCTTTGGGACTCTTTCCAAGATGGATACAGATGGCCACATTTTAGGGACCTATCCAGTTGGTGGATCTCCTGCAAAGCTAGCCTTTGATGGCGAGTCCATTTGGGTCACTAATACGAGCGACGACACCGTGTCGAAGTTGACGCTCCCTTAGTCTTTATTTGAGCCGGCAAGTATTCGGAATAAACACCGGAGTACTATTGGGCAATTAACTGGGGCCGGAATCTGAAGTGGACCCCAGAAACTGGCTCTTCCACAAATCTGATGATTGAACGCCAGTGTAACGTTTTCGACCGTGCATGGAGATTGAAAAACTAGCTTGCTGCCTCTTGGTGCAGAGTTATGATCGAAAGTGGTGTGCGGAGAGAGTGAAGGAGGTGACGTATCCTTAGGTGGACCTCAAAAACTGGCCAGGTGGTTAAGCTACATCCAGGCTCCTAAAATGGCAGTAGTCCAAGGAGTATGAGATGAAGCAATCAGGCAGGAAGCACGGATCGGCATTCAAAGCCAAAGTAGCCCTGTCCGCGATCCGTGGAGACCAGACGCTCTCAGAGGTGGCTGCCCGGATCGAAGTCCATCCAACGCTGATCAACAACTGGAAGAAGCAATTGACTGAGGGCGCGCCTGAGCTGTTCAGTTCCGGTCACACAAAGCAAAACAAGAGTCAGGAGACGCTGATAGCCAAGCTCTACCAGCAGATAGGTCAGTTGACGGTGGAGCGGGATTTTTTGTCGGACAGGTCCGGTCTATAAGTCGCACGCAAAAGCGCGGGATGGTTGACCGGGACCACGCAGACGTGTTGGTGGTCAGGCAGTGCGAATTGCTGTCCATCAGCCGCTCATCGGTGTACTACAGTCCGATAGAAACATCAGATTACGATTTGGAGCTGATGAGGCTGATTGATAGCCAATACTCACGGACTCCTTTTTACGACTCAAGGAAGATGACAGCTTGGCTTAGGGGCAGGGACACCGGGCCAACAGAAAGCGCGCACAAAAGTTGAGGCGGCGAATGGGCGTTTGCGGCCATCTACCGTCGCCCCAGAACCGACAGAGTGCATTCCGGACACAAAGTGTATCCATACCTGCTCATAGACCTTCAGAAGAAGCAGAACCAGAAAATCGTTTCTTTCAAAATCGTGGCGTTCCAAAACTCTAGTAAAAAGAGCGTGAACACTACGGCGGGAGTATAAAGAGCCATGCAGATTATTGCCGCGAGCAACTTATGGTGGAAAAATGTTCTGACCACGCCGAGCATAGATTCGCGTATGGTATTTTGAGACAATCCTAACGTAAGACCTATCAGTAACCATCTGGCTGTCGCAATTTCTCTATTATTTAGCAAATCCACCGGTATCCACAGGTTACTCACATAGGGGCGAAATAATTAGTATCCGCAGGATTGCACTATGTGCTTTTCCGATAACAGCTTGCGCCGCCCGCCACTGCCAAGATCACGCGGGTATTACCCTATATTGTCAGCTCTTACGGTGTCCGATGGTCGAGAAGACGATCTAGCAGACCATGGAGACAGTGCCAGTGGCATCTACGTAGTAGGATACTTTGACAGTTGAATCCGCTACCGAGAAGGATTTCAGGCCCATATGGTAGATGCTTAGAGACCTCCCATTGACGCTGTTCAGGCCTCATGCTAGCATCAATCCTGCCCACCCCACTGCCAGAGTCAGCATGAAGATAGACGAAGACCTCTCCCAGCTATCGGTAGAACGAGACTCCGCCCTCACCATCGGGGTTTTCGACGGCGTTCATCGCGGCCACGTCCACCTGATTCGCCGCCTCATCTCAGAGGCCAAGAGCGCGGGCATGCTCTCAGGCGTGGTCACCTTCAGAAACCACCCCAAGACGGTGCTGAGACCCGATTTCAAGACCAACTACATCTCAGACCTCGACGAGCGCATTCGGTTGCTGAAAGAGCATGGCATCGACTTCGTTGTCCCTGTGACCTTCGACCGCGATCTGGCTCAACTGTCTTCAGAGCGGTTTCTGGATAAGCTCTCTAGCCAATTGAGAATGAAGTCTTTAATCGTTGGCCCGGACTTTGCTATGGGACACAAGCGGGACGGCACTCTTGAGACCATTCCCCTGCTGGGAGAAAAGCTGGGCTTCACATTCAAAAGCGTAGACCTGCTTAAGGATCGCGACGATCCGGTGAAAAGCACTGTCATCCGAAATCTGATCGCCGAGGGCAGTGTCGAGTCGGTGTCGCAGATGTTGGGCCGCAACTTCTCGGCCACCGGCACAGTGGTGGATGGACTGAAGCGGGGCCGGACCCTGGGCTTCCCTACCGCCAATTTAGAGATACCCAACGGCTACGCCGCTCCTGGAGATGGCATATACGCCACCTGGGCCTATCTTGAATCGGGACGCTATATGGCCGCCACCAGCATTGGCACCCGTCCCACCTTCACAGAAGGAGGCCGGACCATTGAGGCGTACCTGCTGGACTTCTCCGACGACATCTACGGCCAGACTCTTCGGTTGGAGTTCGTCAAACGCCTGCGGGAAGAGGAAAAATTCGACGGCGTTGACGCTCTGCTCGCTCAGATCAACAAGGACGTGCAGCAGACGCGTGACCTTCTGACCACCGATTCGGTGTGAGTTCGCCGTCTCACGACTGCGTCACCTCTATGCTCACATTTCTGTAATTCGATCTATACGCGTATCTGCTAATTTTCGACGAGGTAACAATCCAGTGAGCCAAGAACATCTAGACACACTACTTAGACGGGGCGTTGCCGATATCATCGTAGAGTCGGAGTTTCGCAAACGGCTGGATGAGGGCAAGCCTCTGCGGTTGAAGATGGGCTTCGACCCCAGCTCAACTGACATCCACGTGGGTCATGCCGTAGGCCTTCGGAAGCTCAGACAGCTTCAGGACTTGGGGCACACCGTAGTTTTGATAGTCGGAGACTGGACCGCTCAGATCGGCGACCCTTCCGGCAGGTCCGCGACCCGTCCCACGCTCACCCACGCCCAGGTGGTCGAGAACGCCGAGACATACCTTGACCAGTTCTTCAAGATCGTGGACCGCGACCGCACCGAGGTTCGATGGCAGAGCGATTGGTTCGGCCCCTTTACCCTCGCCGACGTGTTAAAGCTAACCAGTCAGTTCACAGTGGCCCAATTCCTCCAGCGCGATGACTTCGCCAAGAGGTTCGCCGACAACCAACCTATTGCCATAACCGAGCTGCTCTACCCACTGCTCCAGGCATACGATTCGGTGGAGATACAGTCCGATGTGGAGTTCGGCGGCACAGATCAGATGTTCAACCTGCTGGTGGGGCGCGACCTCCAGGAGAAGATGGGCCAGCGGCCCCAGCAGTGCTTTCTCGTTCCTCTTTTGGTGGGCACCGACGGCGTCCAGAAGATGAGCAAGAGCCTGAATAACTATATCGGCATCGACGAGCCTGCCAACGACATCTTCGGTAAAACGATGTCGCTTCCCGACTCCATGATTGTCTCGTTCTTCGAAAATCTGACCGACATTCCTGATGAGGACGTGGCAGAGATCAAGCACATCATCGACGCCCAAGCAGGCAACCCTATGGACATCAAAAAGCGTCTTGCCTCCGACCTGGTGACACAGTTCCACAGCGCCGAGGCCGCCATCGAAGCTCAGGCGTTCTTCGAGCTCACAGTGCAGGGCAGGGGCATACCGGAGGACACCCCGACGTTCAACCTCTCGACGGCTGACGGCCTGGAGGGCAAGCGTCTGAGTGATATCCTGTTGGAGGCGAACCTGGCCTCCAGCTCTGGCGAGGCTCGAAGGCTCATAAACCAGGGAGCGGTGAGGCTGGACGATCAGCCCATACCCGAAAACGTCGGAGCCGACACGCTGACGGCGGGCGTCCTGCGCGTCGGCAGGCGTCGCTACCTACGACTGGTTTCAGGCGACTGACTGTCGAGCCGGAGACGGTGTTTCGCCGTGTCAGATTTCGTTGTCGCGCGCCACGGTGATTACTACATTTCCCGCTTTCTGCCCTGGTTCAACATAGCTATGAGCCTCGGCAATCTGTTCCAGCGGATAGCGTCTGTCGATGACCGTTTTTATCGTTTCCGCCTCAATAAGCTCTTTGAGGAAAATCAGGTCTTCGGTTTTTTCGGGCGCCAACCCTGTTATCACTTTCTTGCTGTTTGTTATTGATGTCCATAGCCCTCGAACCAACAGTGACAAACTGGGATTAGCTAAAATATAGTGACCATTCCGGTTCAGCGATCTGACGCTGCGTGAAAACGAGCTTTTGCCTGCCACGTCGAAAATGATGTTATAGGTCCCGCCGCTTATGGTGAAATCTTCTTGAGTGTAATCAATGACATGGTTAGCCCCTATTGCGTTCAGCATGTCCAATTTCTTCATGCTGTCCACGCCAGTCACATCTGCCCCATCATGCTTGGCGAACTGAACCTCAACAGTTCCTATGCTTCCAGCGGCTCCGGTTATCAGAACTTTTTCTCCGCCCAGGATATTTCCCTTTCTGAGAAAATGCAGAGCATTCAGTCCTCCGGTGGGAACGGTCGCAGCTTCCTCGTAGATCATATTGGCCGGGTTTAATGCCACCGCTCCTTTTTCAGGCATGGACCTGTACTCGGCATAAGAGTTAAAACCAGGGCCGGTAGCCGCAAAAACCTGGTCACCTTTTTTGAACAGTATTACATCTTTGCCTACTGCTTCAATTTCCCCGGATAGCTCCTACCCTAGTATGGTTTTTCTTGGTTTTGTGAGACCCATAAATATCCGTATAGGGAGCCAGAACGAGATTGGGATTTTGAAACCCCGAATCTCACAGTCGCTTGCTGTCACTGTTGCCGCATGCACTCTTATCAGCACTTCATTGCCTCTGGGAGTAGATTTTGCTACATCTTCGAGTTGAAGAACATCGGGAGGCCCATATTTTTGGTATACAATTGCTTTCATATGGGTGCCCTTATTAATTGACCACTAAAGCGATGACCACACCGATTAGCATCAACACGAGCCAGCCGACGGTAGCCGCCACCAGCATGAAGGCTTCACGAACCCGTTGATTGAGGGCCAGCACAATAGGGTATCCAAGCACCATCGCTCCACTAATGCACGCCGAAACGATGAAGGACATAAGGAAAGCAATGGGCGCCAGGATCTGCGTCAACGGCCGATCGTGAATGCCCTCTTCGACAATGGAACCAATGATGAAAATCACAGTCACGACCAGAGCCGCGTAAAGGCCAGTTCCCAAAGCTTGGAGCAGTCCTAAAAGGGCGATTCTCTTTCCGTTCATGTTACCTCCCTGCAGACTTTCACAGACAGCATCCTAGCATTCACAAGACGATCTTCGTAGAAGTAGCGTTATTTGACCGCTTTATCTGCGTGACTAGCCACAGGCGGTTTGTTACACTTTTGTGACTATGGACACAGTATCCACCAAAACGCGGTCGAATATCATGCGGGCGGTGCGGTCTCGGGATAACAAGTCGACCGAGCGCAAGTTGCGAGCGTCTATGGTTGGCGCCGGGACGAAGGGCTGGGTGATGCACGAGAAGTCGCTCCCCGGCAGGCCGGACTTTGTGTTCATGGACAAGCGGGTCGCCGTGTTTGTCGACGGATGTTTCTGGCACGGATGCCCAAGCTGCTACCGTCGGCCCTCCTCGTCACAGGAGTATTGGGACAACAAGCTGAGCAAGAACTCCAATAGAGACAAGAGAAACACGGCCTCACTGGAGGAGATGGGATGGAGTGTTCTGCGGATATGGGAGCATGAGTTGCACGATCTGCAAGACGTGCGGTCCCGAATCGACTCGGCGTTAGCGGGGCGCTCGAATTGAGGACGCTCTGCAAGGCGTTGGCCCTATGACGCTGGTGAATGGAACGCTGGAGAAGGCAGCGGATGCTATAAATCCACCTGCGTTGTCGCAGGATAACGGTCTGACGTTCGTTGACCTGTTCTGCGGCATCGGCGGTTTCCACACTGCCGCCAGCGCCTTAGGATTGAAGGCCGTTTTCGCCTGCGACATCGACAATGAAGCCCGCACGGTGTACTCACGCAACTACGGCCTGACCCCGATGGGCGACATCCTAGAAATCTCAGAAAATGAAATCCCCGACCATGATCTGCTCTTTGCCGGGTTCCCCTGCCAGCCGTTTTCTATCATTGGAAGTAAAGGCGGGTTCGCCGACCCGAGAGGCACGCTATTCTTTGAGATCGCGCGCATTGTTCGGGCCAAGCGGCCCAGGGGCATCGTCCTGGAGAACGTGAAACAGCTTCTCACCCTGCAAAAGGGAGAGGTAATTCGGCGTATCGTCAACGATCTGACAGAAATGGGATACGACGTTGATTATAAGGTATTGAACGCTCTCAATTTCGGTTTGCCTCAAAAGCGAGAGCGTATCATTATCGTCGCAACCCTGGCCGATATGGACTCATTCCACTGGCCATCCGGGACTGTCCCGATGAAGCCTCTCGATGAAATTCTGGAATCCGACCCGGACCCCAAGCACCTGGTCTCGGACAGGATTCGCAGCAAACGCCATGAGGTTCACACTGCGGAGGTAACGCCGTCCGTCTGGCACGAGAACAAGTCGGGCAATATATCCAGTCATCAGTGGTCCTGCGCGTTGAGGGCTGGGGCGTCGTACAACTATCTGCTGGTGAACGGGGAGCGGCGATTAACGCCCAGAGAACTGCTGCGCTTGCAGGGCTTTCCAGAAGATTTTGAACTCGACTCCAACTATTCACAGGCGCGAAAGCTGACAGGCAACGCGGTGCCTGTTCCGATGGTTCAATCAGTGATTAAGGAAGTCGTCGATGTCGTCAAACGAACCGAGGTTGCGGGGATCGGCTCGAAGGCGTAGAGGCCCGTACCCCCTGGGGCAATTGCCCGACGCGGTCATGCAAATGCTCGGCAAACAGCTAGTGCATCGAATCGCCGTTGGACAGGGTGACATAAACGGGGACGACTTCGGAACGATCTTCGCCAACGCCATCGGAGGCATTCACAGAAACAGCCCCTTGGGCATCGCAGACGTGGTTCTGGACAGGTGCGCGTGGTCAGTCAAGACGATCAAGCGCCCGCAACCGTTCACCGCAACCACAGTTCGTTTGATTTCTGGCCGCAACTCGCCGAACTACTCTCTCGGTATCTCTGATCCGCATGACGACACTGAACAGACGGGTCGCGCCGTGCTGGAAGTGTGGAACGCGAGGGTCGATGAGGCGCTGGCCGAACACAATGAACTGCGAATCGTGGTCATGGTGAGAAACCTTGAGTCCAGAGAGTTCTTGGTCTTCGAAGAAGAAGCCATGCGATTCACGCCAGAAGATTTCACGTGGGAGTATAACTCACGTGGCAATCTGGAGGGCTGTAACCGGGTGGACGGGACTCACCATTTCACATGGCAGCCTCATGGCAGCCAATTCACGATCTTCCGAGTCGTGCCAGCCTCGGCTCAGCGATTCTCGGTCAACCGAGACGTGCCGTTGGTCTCTTTCGAGGAAGTTCTAAGCGCGGTTAACTTCGAGAACGATTGGATATCGATTCACCGACGCGAGCAACGCGAAGAGATCGAAACTCCCCTGGCCCCTTCTCTTTTCGACTTGTTGCGTTAGCATCGTAACTGGACAGGAACGAACGTCGATGTGTTATAGCGTCTGATACATGTGACCCCTTTTACAGGGTCACATGATCGAACGATCAACAGACGTTACTTATCGGACGGGCGTATTACTCAGAATCTACGTCGTCAGCGGCGCCATTTTGTTGGTCGTCTGCTCCGTGTGTTGATATCATTCCTGGAAGATTCTGGATAGTGCTGATTATGTCGATACCCGTCAGCGCCTCTACAAGGGCGGGGAGTTGAGCGATCGTGTTCGTGACATCGCGTGTCACCTTGCTTGCCCCGGCGCCGGCGTCATCGCCTCCTCCTGTGCTGATGACCACGATTTTTTCTGTCTTGGCAAGCGGTTGAGCTACGGCATGCGCGACTTCGGGAAGCGTGTTAAATAACTGTTCGACCAGGGCCGCCTGACCGTACTCTTTCCAGGCATCGGCTTTTCGTGACATGGCTTCAGCCTCGGCCAGGCCTTTCGCTTTGATTGCGTCGGCTTCGGCCTCGCCACGCAGCCTGATGGCCTCAGCGTCAGCCTGCGCTTCTGCCAGGATACGTGCCCTTTCCCCTTCGGCGATGGTTTCGAGCCGGTAACGTTCGGCTTCTGCGTCCACCCGGGTTTGTCGCCTGTTGCCCTCAGCCACTAGTTCAAGCCGGTCGCGTTCGGCTTCCGCCGGACGCCTGACAGTGGCATCTAACTCCCGCTCGCGACGCAATATCTCTTGCTCTTGAATCTGAATCTGTTTTTGCCGTTCGATTACCTCCACCTGAAGCTCTTCGCCTCTGATGTCCTGTCTTGTCTTAGCTTCCTGTAGCTGGTAGGCCAACTCCGCTTCAGCTTTGCGCGCATTTACTTCCTGATCGTATTCTGCCTTCTGTGTCGAGAAATCCCGCTCTGACTCGGCGACAGCCGTGTCTGCGGTGTACTTGGCCGCTTCGCTCTCCTGTTGTGCCTGGGCAGACCGTATAGTTGCGTCTCGGTCGGCCTCCGCTTGTCCGATACTGGCGTCTCGCTTGACCTCGGAAGTTCTTCGCACACCGAGGGCTTCCAGATATCCGTGTTCGTCTTGGATGTCCCGAATGGTGAAGGAGACGATCTCCATTCCCATATTTGCCATATCGGTAGACGCCACTTCTCGAACCTGGGTGGCGAAGGCATCCCTATCCTGATATATGTCCTCAACGGTCATGGTGCCCAGCATCGCCCTCTGATGGCCTTCCAAAGTCTGGAGCGCAATGTCTGCGATAAGCTGAGGGGTCTTGCCCAAGAACTGCTGTGCGGCTGTTCTAATGGCCTCTTCGCCCCGAGCAACCTTCACCTGCGCAACGCCATCCACAGAGAGGGCCACGCCTGCTTTGGTGTACACTCTGGCTGTGTTGACGGTCAGAGTCATGACCTCCAGCGAAAGAAGCTGAGCCCTCTGGAGAAAGGGCATTACGAAAGTGCGCCCTCCCACTACGATCTTGGGTTGATCTCCACCTCCTGATCGGATGATGGCCTGGTTTGGACCTACAGTTCGGAATCCTGGCATATTGGCTCTCCTTCAGGGCGTTGCCCATGTCGTTCTTTGTCAGCGATTCAGTGTGGCTCTGAACCCTTTAATTCATTCCACTTCATCGATTAATCGGGCGACCTTTAGCACTTCGCCGTACACGGAGACTACTATTATCTCCTCGCCTTTCTTGATAACGTTGTTTGAATCGGCGGTAGCGGCCCACTCCAGGCCTGCCACCAGCACCTTTCCAGACGGCGTGAGATCAGAGACGACCTCGCCCCACTCGCCTTCCAATTCGCCTTCGGAAGCGTTGATGTATGCCGAAGACGACCCGCCACCAGATCTCGCCATACGAACGAAAAACACCAGAGAAACGACCGCCAATCCGGTGACGGTCGCTAGCAAAACCGGGTTCACTGTCACCCGCACTTCTTCAATGTCGGGCGCGCTGAAAAAGCCGCCAAAAAGCAATAACGCGCCCACGACCACGCAGATTATGCCGCCTACCCCGAAGACGCTCACTCCAGGACTGATTGTTTCGCCGTAGAAAAACGCCATCGAAAGCAGGATGAGCGCCACGCCCACCCAGTTCACCGACAGGTTGCCGAATCCCAGGAACGCGAGAATTAGCGCTATGACTCCGATTACTCCGGGGCCGATCAGCCCAGGCGTGATTACCTCGATCAAGACGCCCAGACCTCCGATCATCAGAAGCAAGAACGCGATGTTCGGGTTGGCCAATATGTTGAGGATGTCATCCGTCAGCGTAAGCTTTATGTTTCGGATTTCCAATTCACTGGGGCGAATTGTCACATCGCCGCTTGCGGTTTCGGCTGTGAGTCCGTCCAATTGTTGGAGCAAGCCGTTTATGTCGCCTGCGATGAAGTCCGCTATGTCGAGGTCAACAGCCTCTATCGCGGAGTATGATCGAGCGAAGGTGACGGTTTCTTCGAGGGCCCGGACGTTGCGGTCCCTTGTCTCGGCAACGCTTCTAATGAAGGCCGCGGTGTCCTCATTGATTTTCTTTGCGAGGGTCTCAGGAATTTCTGCGCCGCCGACGGCTACTGGTGATGCGGCTCCGACGTTCGTTCCTGGGGCCATGACAGCGAAGTTAGCCGCCGCCATAATGAATGTCCCGGCTGAGGCTGCCCGAGCGCCCGGTGGAGAGACATACACCGCCGTGGGTATCTGGGCGCCAAGCAGGGATTCGACCATGTCGCGTGTGGAGGTTATCAGCCCGCCTGGGGTGTCAAGTTCCAAGATCAGCAGTTGGGCGCCATCCTTGGTGGCGCGGTCGATGCTGTTCGCCAAATACCTGGCGCTCATCGGGTCAATGGGGCCGTCGATTGACGCAATGGCTACATGCTCGTCCGCAGCGTAAGTCCGGCCCAGCAGCATCTGGAGAGAAATCGCGGTTATGAACGCGGCTAGCGCAACTCTGCGAGACCATCTGTGGAACCAGCCTGGAAGCAAATACCGTTTTGTATAGGACTTTTGGAACGTCACCTGTGATGCTCCTGTTCTTTCTCATTCAGAAGGAACGGTGTGGTCTCAATAGCCTGCTTCTTTGATGGTTGCGAATTGATGGTCGACAAGGAAGACAGGCATGTGGCTATCTTTAACAGTGTAGCAACAAGGCGGGTGATACGGTCTGCGTATTTTGGGACGCTTATTGTGGTTGCAGGGTCAAGCCTGCGCCGCAAGTAGTCTTAGTAAAATAGACTTTTTGTTTGGGTAAGTCAATTGAGAGAAGTGTCTCGCATAAACTTGTGTGTGAAATAACTTGAAGTGCTCCATACCGAGTTCAAGATTGTTGCAGAATGCAAACTCATGAACTCGAACCCGTAGTGCGGACGAGACGAATGCCCGAACGTAAGCGCCCTGCTCGTCGCCCAGCAAGTAGCGCGCTTATGGGATGTTTTGTATGATGCCTTCAGCGTGTCCGGGGAAGGGGCATAGCCTCCCTTCATCGATACAGACACAACTGCGAGGGTGAATAATTGAAGATCAAGCAAATCAGGGCAGTCGAAATAGACATGCCTAGAACGCCTCCCAAGTCTGGGTCGCGTCGACCGAATTGGAACACACATGCTCGCCCCGCTCTGCCTATCAACAAGTATCCTGAATTTTCTCGACTTCACGGAACCATGCCAGGCGCCAACACGAACGAACAA